>OKRU01000857.1_pt1 | contig 30479 bp, 30 predicted proteins | sample 1601131 | NCBI WGS metagenome assembly OKRU01 (sample SAMEA3541558, study PRJEB24748) | human gut metagenome | biome: human gut; feature: human-associated habitat; material: faeces | place: China | collected 2012
TGCCGCTTCCGGGATATACTCTAACTCTTGCGACAGAGTGCTTTCTTCTGCCGGTGCCATAGTAATAAGGCTTAGAATCGTACATTGTTCAGGCCCTCCTTATATTTTGTATTCAACGGGCTTCTGAGCCGCATTGTTGTGCTCTGCACCTGCGTAGCAGCGCAGTCTTGTGAGAGCCTTTCTGCCGAGAGTGGAGTTGGGCAGCATGCCGTTTACAGCGATGGTCATTGCCTTCTCGGGGTTCTCCTTCATCAGCTTGTCGTAGCTTACTTCCTTCAGGTGGCCGATCCAGCCGGTGTGCCATCTGTAGACCTTCTTCTCCAGCTTCTTGCCGGTGAGGACTGCCTTGGAGCAGTTGATGATGATTACGTGATCGCCGCAGTCGCAGTGGGGAGCGAATGTCGGCTTGTGCTTGCCTCTCAGAAGATGAGCGGCGGTTGCAGCTACACGGCCGAGGGGCTTGTCAGCTGCGTCGAGAATATACCAGCTGCGCTCAACTTCGGCAGCCTTAGGCATATAAGTTGACATATTTGTTTCCTCCTTATTTAAAGTATCCGGCATTAAATCTACACATAATGCCGCTATGCAACATTTGATATTATACACGCTTTCCCCGGCTTTGTCAAGGGATTTTTCGGATATATTTCAAATATACCACGTTTTCTCGGGATTTCTCTGCGAATCTCTCGGTTTTTCTCGCTTTCTCTGGTTTCATTCCATTTTCGGGACGTGTTTAGAATACGCGAGAATACAAGCGAAAACAGCTGATAAATCAAGATAACCGGCGTTATTCTTGCTATTACAAATAACGCGTCAGCTTTACATATAGTAATGAAACTATTGACAAAGCGGATTTCCGGTGATATACTGTAAATGTCCCTCATGGAAAGAGGGGAAAAGAAGAAAAAAGGAGAGCATTATCATGAAGATACTGAAGTCACTGACCGCAGCATTATGTGCGGTCGCAGTCGCAGTCACATCGAGCCTTACGGTGTTCGCAGGCTCAGACCCCAAGGCGCTCGGCTATGACCTTGTCACCAGTGCCAAGCTGTCCAGCGGAAAGGAAACCACCGTTCACCTCCCCAATGAGGGAAGCTACGCGCAGTACAATATCGAGGTCGGCAAGAAGGGCACCCTTGAGGTCGAGCTCACCACCAGGGTGATGGACCTGGAGATCACCGTGTTTGATTCCAAGAACAGGTCGCTGATCATCAGTGACCTTACGAATTACTATGGCGGCTGCTATACGAGCGAAGCCGTCATTGAGTCCTGGGGCGGATACCTCCCGTCGGACTATCCCGACAATGCGATAATGTGCGTCGGCGACGGGATCTACGAGGGATATCACGGGACGCTTTCCTTCCCGGTAAGCAAGGGGAAATACACCATTGTCCTCAAGAGATATAAGTTCAGCGGCGAAATGAACGATAATGTGACTATCCGCGCGGATTATCCCAAGGCTTCCGCCAGCACCGCCAAGTTCAACTACCTCACCATCAGCCTCAAGAAGGGCGACACGCTTTCCCTGGGCGCTGACATCACCGGCTCCGGGAACGTCACATGGAAGAGCTCCAAGTCCTCGGTGGCTTCCGTAAGCTCCGCAGGAAAGGTGACGGCGAAATCCAAAGGCTCCGCCATCATCACCGCCAAGGTCGGCAAGACCACGAAGAAGATCAAGATCGTGGTATCCTGACCGGACTACTATATAAATACGCTCCGCCGCCGGAATTCCCTCCGCGGCGGAATTTTTTTCGCGCCGGGTGTAACGTTTCCGCAGTTGACGTGTATTGACATTATGAAAGGATTGTGATAAAATAATCCAGGTGGTTTAAATCAATAACTTATATGAAAAGGAGATTTTGTATGAACAGTAAAACTACCTCTATCCTGGCTGTGGTTTGCCGGATCGGTAAACTCATCGGTGCTTTGTTCACCATCATCGGAATGCTCGTTCTTATCGGAACGCTGACCGGGCTTTTCAAGCCGGAGCAGTCCACCTCGTCCTATGGATATGACGACTACTACGGCTATAATTACGGGTGGAACTCCATGGAATTCCCCGACGGCGGCGATATCAGCAGCAGCCGTGAATTCCTGAGCGACCGCTCCATGATTTCCTGTGCAAGCAGCTCGTATGAGCAGATGTTCGTGTTCGATGGATTCGCGGAGGCGACTCCGGCGAATTTATCCGGCGGCGCGTATTCGCAGATGTCCGCGCTCAACTCCATCACAGGCTCCCTTAACTTCATGTGCGCAGGCGCGTTCGTGATGTTCTTCAGCTCCATCGGCGCGTTCATCTTCGACCTGCTCTCCAAGAAGAACATGGTCGGCGGATTCATCGACGTGTGCGTTGGTCTGATGGCGTTCATCACCAACTTCATGGTGACCCCCAGCACCAGCAATATGATGTCCATTTACAGCAGGGTGAGCGACGGGGATTACACCGCTGTCACCGGGTATCTCGCGGCTCTGCTCCTGCTCATCATGGCGGCTTTCCTGATGTTCCGCTCTGCGTTCCCGTGCAGCGCCCTCACTACAAAGAAGACTAATGGCAGCGCTCCCAGGCAGCCGGTTTACCAGAACCCCGTATACGCGCAGAATCCGTATCAGAATCAGTATCAGAACGGCGCGCAGAACCAGTACCCGACCGGCGGCTACAACAACGGCAACCCCGGCGGCAGAGTGTAAAAGGGAGGTACGACAATGAACAATAATTCGTTTTCTATTCTCGCGGTAGCCTCCAGATTCGGAAAGCTTATCGGCGCGCTTCTTTCCATCATCGGTTATTTCATCTTTACAGGCACCCTCACCGGACTGATCAACGATTTCGCCAGCGGTTCCTTCAGCAGTATGGGCAGCTCCCAGATCACGGACATCGTTGCTGAGCAGATCCAGCTGATGAGCGATGTCCTCGGTCTTATCCGCGCCGGCGCGATAGTGCTCTTCATCTTCGCAATGGCGGCTGTCCTCTTCAGCCTGCTGGCAAGGGACGGTATCGTGGCTTCCCTCGTGGACGGCTGCTTCGCGGTATTCTCCTTCATCGTAAGCTTCAACTTCAACCTGCCTGCCGAGTTAAGGGGCATGGATCTTTCCGACTACTCCTTATACAGCATAAGCAGTATCATGAACCTTATCTCCTCCATGGGCTCCTATGTGGTGGGTATCGTTGTCGCTATCATCGTTATCTTCGTTATCGCCGTCGTCAATGTACGCGCGGTATTCCCCACCGATTTCATCGAGATCCGCATTCCCACCAGACCGGCTTACAGACCGGCGTACAACCCGAATGCGAATGCAGGCTACCAGCAGGTAAATGCGCAGGCTCCGAACATGGCTTACGGACAGAACGCAGGCTACCAGCAGGTCAATGCGCAGGCTCCGAACGCGGCTTATGGACAGAATGCAGGCTACCAGCAGGTCAATGCGCAGGCTCCGAATGCGGCTTACGGACAGGGCGCAGGCTACCAGCAGTATGCTCCTAATGCGCAGGCTCAGAATCCCACCTACGGACAGAATCCCGACTACAACCAGAACAACAGGGTATGATAGAATTGCCGCCGTGGTCAGTCTGCGGCGGTTTTTTCTGCCCTGCCTTGACACGGCGGCTGTTTTATGGTACAATAAATAATGCGATAATTTAATGTCGTACATCCGTATTTATATGAAAAGGAGAACCCCATGAACAAACAACTCGCTTCCGTAATCGCGTTCTGGTCGCGCGTAGGCGTGGCAGTGAGCGCACTGCTGACTATCCTTGCCGACCTCATCACCAGCGCTTCCATGGCTTCCATGAACATCACCGCAGTTCCCGGCGCGGCGGTATTCACCCGTATCTGCATTTTCCTCATGGTTGCCTGCGTAATTTCCCAGGCTGTGTTCAGCAAGCTCGCGACTGACCGCTTCGATATCCCGACCTACATCAACCTTGTTCCGGCGCTGCTCGCGTTCATCATGAACTTCCTGCTGCACCCCATATGCTCTCTTATGGGCAGCGGCGACGCTACTTCAGTGTTCGTGGCTCTGCCGCTTATCATGCTTTCCGCAGGATACCTTCTCCGCACCGCTACTCCCAGCGAAAGCCCCCTCACCGTGGCTTCCTTCAAGCAGGCTATCGCCACCGGTAAGAGTCTGAGCGCCGCACGCGCAGCAAATCCCTATGGCTACCCTCAGCAGGGTTATCCCCAGCAGGGTTATCCCCAGCAGGGCTACCCTCAGCAGGGCTACCCTCAGCAGGGTTATCCTCAGCAGGGTTATCCTCAGCAGGGCGTTCCTCAGCAGGGCTATCCTCAGCAGGGCTATCCTCAGCAGAGCGTTCCTCAGCAGGGCGTTCCTCAGCGGGGTTATCCTCAGCAGGGAGTTCCTCAGCAGGGCTATCCCCAGCAGGGTGTTCCCCAACAGGTAAATCCCCAGCAGGGCTACCAGAATCAGAACAACAGATGATACATAAAAAGGGCTGTCGGAAGACAGCCCTTTTTATGCGTAATTCGGAATTATGGTGTCCGGCTCCGCCGGACGGATTTCAATAATATGAGATTTATAGGAGCCGCGCTATTGTTCGGGTGAAAACTTTTTTGTTTTGTGGCTCATTCCCCCGAATGCCTGCCGGGGTTCCCCGGCTCGGGCGTGCCCGACCCTGCCGGGGCTACCCGGCTCGGGTGAAAACTATTTCGCTTCGTGGCTCATTTCCCCGTATCGCTGTCGGGCGTGCCCGACCCTGCCGGGGCAACCCGGCGGGAAGGATTCCATGGTGCGTATGAAGATGTCGGAGTATTGGCTGACGTCGCCGCGTGGGGCAGTGTTCACATCGTAGATTCCCACCACGAAGAAGCCGGCGTTGTGGGCTGTTTTCGCGCAGTAGGCGCTGTCCTCCACAACGACGCATTCCTCCGGGGAGGCGCCCAGCCGCGCCGCCGCCTGGAGGTAGATATCCGGCTTGTCCTTGTGCGCACCGGCGGTGGTGCAGTCCAGGTAGAACCGGAAATAGCGGTCGATGTCGTATTTCTCGGTGAACGGCTGGGATACCCACCGGTCGGTCGCGCTGGCAATACACATCTCCGCGCCCTGCTGCCGGAGCCTTTCCAGGACCTCCAGCGCGCCCGGCCGCGGTCTGATGATGGTCGCGTATTTCTCTTTCATGCTCCGGCGGACCTCCTCCATGCGCTCCTCGCTGCCGAGGTCCTCCGGGGTGAAGCTCCCGTACCAGTAGCCCATGCTGTCCGCGATGGTGCCGTCCAGGTCGAATATGTAGTACTTCCTCATGCTCATTCCTCTATTATTCCGTATTCCAGTTTCATGTTGATTATCCGCAGCACGGATTCGTCCAGCCGCTCCTGCGTTATCTCGCCGGATTCCACCGCCGCGTTCAGCGCAGTTATCGCGCTCTCGTAGTCCGAGCTGCACAGCAGGTCAGCCCCGGAAAGGAAAGCCTGCACCGCCGCCCGGTTCTCGCCGCAGTATTCTCCGACAGCCTGCATTGACAGGTCGTCCGTCATTATCACCCCGTCGAAGCCCAGGCTGCGCACCAGGGAGTACATCTCCGGCGACAGCGAGCCGGGAAGCTCCGCGTTGACGCATTCCACGATGTTGTGCGACACCATCACCACCGGCGCCCCGGCTTCTATCCCGGCGCGGAAGGGCAGCAGGTCGAGGGATTCCAGCTCCGTCAGGGGGCGGCTGTCGATGGATATTCCCGTGTGGGTGTCGAGATTGTTCCCGTAGCCCGGGAAGTGCTTCAGGGCGCATATCGTGCCGTTCTCAGCGTAGCTGCGCACGGCGCTCGCCACCGCTGCGGAAACGGAATCCGCGTCCGTGCCGAACGCCCGGTCGTAGATGTAGTCCTCCGCGGAGCGCGGCAGGTCGCACACCGGGGCGAGATTCATGTTCAGCCCCAGGGACTTCAGCAGCGCGGATTTCTCCGCCGCGTCGGAATACACCCCGTCCGTGCCGCCGGAAGCCAGCACCTCCGACTGCGCCGGGAACTTCTCCGCCCGGTACTGGGAGTATTTCGACACGCGCACCACGGTGCCGCCCTCCTCGTCCACGGCGAACAGCAGCGGAATTCCGGAATCCTGCTGCAGCTGCGCCAGCTCCGCGGCTATGCCCTCCGGGGTGCCGTCCTGGAAATCCGACGCGAACAGCGTGAAGCCGCCCGGGTGGAATTCCTCCAGCACCTCCGCCGCGATGGACGCCCCGGGATAGCGCGCCAGCACAAGCTGCCCTGCTTTCTCCTCCGGGGACATTCCGGCAAGTATGCGGTGGGCGGCGTCCTGCGGCTCCGTGGTGGGGGTGGATTCTGTGGTCGGGTCGGATTCCCCGGATTCCGCGCCGGGGGTGGATTCCGCCGTCCCGGGGGATTCCCCGGTGGGCTGCGCCGGCTCTGCAGAAGTGCCGGCGGTGGATTCCACGGACGGGAAGTCCGGCTCCGGGATCTCGCGCTGTGTGCTCATGCACCCGGCGAGGGTGAGCGCGAGCAGGGGAGAGAGAATATGTCTGAGTTTCAAGGCTGCCTCCATAAATATCAATTCGTAATGCGGAATTCCGCATTAACCTAAGTATACCACATTCTTCCCGATTGCGCAACCCGTCCACGGATTCTCCCATGATTGACAAAACCGGCATGTTGGTGTATAATAAAAAAGTATGGTTTTATTCCAATAAGCTGCCACATTATGGCTTTTGGGGTAAATTGTTGCTCAGATTGTGTGAATCGGCAAAAATCATGCATAAAATTTTGCTGAAATGCTGAAACTTTTTTCATCTGTGGCGTGACTTCAGTATTGCAGGCGGTGGAGTGAGGTGAGTTCTGCGTGGGTAATCCCGACTTAGACAGCTATTTTGACGCCGTTTATGCCGAAACTATCGGCTCGGTTTCCCGTTTCGTTGTGAGCCACGCAGCACGCTTTCAGGACACCGAGGATATTGTGCAGAATGTCTACACCCGGTTCTATAAGCGTATCTCCGAAAAGGGCTACGCCGATATAGAGTCCACCGAGGCATTCCTCATCAACATTGCAAAGTTCGAGTGCCGCAGCATGTTCGCAGGGTTCAGGCGCCGCAAGGACCGCGACATTATCCTTTCCGACATCGACGAGGAGCAGTCCGCGGCGATAGAGGCGGAGATGTCCCGGGACCAGAAGCTGCTTGAGGATATCATGGCAGACAAGATTCTCGCCAGGCAGATATTCGACGACATCATGTCCGGCGACGAGATGACCGGCAGGATCTTCTACCTGCACTTTGTCTGCGACATGAAGCTTGAGGAGGTCGCGAACCGGCTGGATATCAAGCTTTCCACCGTCAAGACAAAGCTCTACCGCACCATAGAAAAGCAGAAAAAGAAATACGGTATCTGACCCGTATGCATATCATATAGTAAATACAACGAAAGGAGGTCTGTCGCATTTATGAACAGGAACGAGTTCTACAAACAGCTTATGAGCGAATACACGTTCGACGCCGATAAGGTCCGCGAGAACGCAAAGCGCGGTAAGAAGCGGCAGAAGCTCACTCCGTTGTATGTCGGCATGTCCGCTGCCGCCGCCGCAATGGTGGTGACTGTCGGCACCATCGCCATGACAAACCTCGGCAGGAACGACGGCGTGAGCCTTACCGACACCGGGCTTACCACGCTTTCTGCCAGCGACAGGCTCAGCCACGCCCTCCAGCAGCTGGAGCAGGAGCGTGAGAGCAGCGAATCCAAGGATTTCCTCGTGACATTCGCACAGCCGCTTACCCCGGCGCAGGCGCAGAGCGTCCTCACCGCAGGCGGCAATATTCCCGTGAAGCAGCTCTATCTCTCCGACGGCAGCCGCGTTTCCGACGCAGATTCCATCGGCGGCATATTCACCGGAGGGGGCGACCAGCGCATTACCGGCGCGGCGGTCTACTGTTCCGGCAGCTTTGCGGCGGAATTACAGGATAACCCGGAGGTGTTCCTCATCGAGGTGATGGAGGCTTCCGACTTTGAGAACGCAGCGCCCGTGGACATCGCGGAGATATCCACCGGCGAAGTGACGCTTCCGCCCACGGAAGTTACGGAGCCCGGCGCAGTCACCCCAGTGCCCGTGACCGATGTTCCCGGCAGTTCCGAGGACGGCACTGTGGAGCCTACGGAGGATTCCGCCGAGATGGACGGCACCGCCGAGCCGGAGCCGACCTCCGAGCCCACCGAGGAGGACGAGGGACTTCCCACCGAGGAGCAGACCACGATCCCCGAGGAATCCACGACTGTTTCCACCACTCCGGACAGCACGGCTTCCGCTCCGGAGAACTCCGCCGAGCCTGAAGAGCATGTTCCTTCCGTGCCGGCAGGGGTAAACCTCCCGGCGGATATTCCGACCGAGAGCTACAACAGCTATATCAGTGCGGACAGTGCGTTCTTCATCAGCAGCGACGTGTTCCTGGTGAAGGACAGCCAGGGAATTTCCCTCTACCGCTACGAGGGGCAGAGCGAAACGCTCATCTGCTCCGAGCCGCTTGAGGACGCGAAGATCACCTGGGTATCCGAGGATCGGCGGCAGCTGATGATGACCGGTATCGGAGATTTCGGCTACAGGAGCCGTACGCTGCTTATCAGCGCAGACAGCGAGAGTATTACCGACCTCTCCACCGAGGACATCATAATGAGCGGCGCGCTCACCGGATTCGGCTACAACGAGAGCAGCAGGCTGCTTTCCCTCTGCTACAAGGAGGACGGAGTCTACTACATCTCCGCGGCGCGGCTGGATACCGACAACACGCTGGAGTACATCGGCACGCCGGTGGAATCCGAGGATAAACTGGCGCTGGTGGCTTCCTACGGCGAAACTATCTACTACACCGAAACCTCCTCCGGAAAGACGCAGATATACTGCGCGGACGCGACCTCCGGCAGCGGCAGGCTGGTACACAGCTTCTCGTCCGCTCCGAAGCTGACGAGGAATCTTGCGTTCACCCACGCGGTGTTCACCCCGGATGACAGTTCCGTTATCGGCTTTACCGAGATATTTGACCCCGAGTCCGGGCTCCTTATTCCCGTGACCGGCAGCAGCGTAAGCTTCGGCGCGAGCCGCCACAGCTTCCTTGACGGGGACAGCTGCTATGTTATCTCCGGCGGCAGGGCTTCCGCGGACGGCGCGATACAGTCCCTGGCGCAGATAGAGTACCGCCGCAGCGGCTCAGATAAGTGGTGCGCGTATGTTTCCGGCGGCATGGTCCGGGTGACCGGCAGCACCTATAGCGCCGCGAACATCGGCGGACTGCTGACCTTCAGCGACATCACCGCGAATGCTCCTGCGGAGCTGAACTCCGCGCTCCGGGGCGCAATCGGCGTGAACAACGCGCTGGCGCTCGGCGAGTGCGTGGACAGCGGCATTACGGACAACAAGTCCCTGATAGACTGCATTGGCGCGTTCTATTCCGCGAACGCCTCCCAGAAGCTCATGACGAAGTGCGGCGTTTCGCCGTACGGGGCGCTGAGCTACTCCACCGGCGGACTCTCCGGCATTGACGCGGCGAGCGTCCAGCTCGTTATCAGCGAGCGCACCGCGGATTCCGCTTCCGGAATGATGTATGTTGAGTGCGGCACCTTCGGCGGCAGGATCGCCTACAGGTCCACGGCAGTTACCTTCGTAAAGGAGAACGGCTCCTGGAAACTGGACTGCATCGCCGGGTAGCCGCGGCTGGGTCGGGCACGCCCGAGCCGGGTAGCCCCGGCTTGCAATACGGGGAAGCGAACCCTACAGGGGAAATGTTTTCACCCGAACAATGGCGTGGCGCGCAATGCTCCTTTCCCGGCGAATCCACAATTAAATCCACACATGCAAGGGCGACCATCGGTCGCCCTTCAGTTTGTCGAAAAGTCGATACGGCAGGGAATTTGAAAGAAACTGTGGGGGAAAACTCTTGTTTTCCCCCACACCCCTTTAGCGCTTTATTATCGTTAGGAATTTCGCCGTCTGCGGACGGCGACGAGGGCGCTGCCCTCGACTCGCCAGCCTTTTGAAAAAGGCTGGACCGAAAACTTTCAGTATGCTACGCAAAATTTGATAGGTTTTTCGACAGTCTGAAAGGCGACCATCGGTCGCCCTTATTTTATATCCTCTTCATGTACCCGCCGCCGTATTATTTGCACGCATTTGCAGTATCCACCTCCCTAAAATAAGAATGGAAGCGCAGAGGGCGCTCCGGGGAGGTGAAGAAATGGACAGCGAAATACTGGTTGCGCTTATTTCTCTCATCGGCACGCTGGGAGGTTCCCTGGGGGGAATCCTGGTCAGCTCCAAAATGACCGCGTACCGGCTCCAGCAGCTGGAATCCCGGGTGGCGGAGCACAATAATTTCGCGCGCAGAATGCCGGTGATAGAGGAACAGATCAAGGTCATAAATCATAGAATAGAGGACCTGGAACAGGAGGAGAAACATCATGAAAATTGACTGGAAGAGAAAGCTCACAAGCCGCAAGCTGTGGGTGGCCCTGGCAGGATTCACCGCCGGACTTATCGTGGCTTTCGGCGGAAGTGCGGAAACTGCGGACACCGTGTCCGGCTGCATACTCAGTGGAGCCGCAGTGGTGGGATACATCATCGGCGAGGGGCTTGCGGACGGCTCCCATAAGGAGGGATGACATGGCTCTGACATTCAAGGCGTATGCGCGGAATAACGGCGCGTTCCGCGCGGCGCGCCCTATGCCGTCCGGCAGTCCGGAGGGAATAATCATACACAGCACCGGCGTCAATAATCCCAATCTGCGGCGCTACGTCAACGCGCCGGAGGTATGCGGCGAGAATCCCTACAAGAACTACTTCGACCGCAGTGATTCCGACGTGTGTCCGCATGCGGTCATCGGGCTGGATAAGTCCGGGGAAGTCCGTGCGGCAAAGCTGCTGCCGTGGAATATCTGCTGCTGGGGCTGCGGCTCCGGCTCAAGTGGGAGTTACAACTACAGCCCGGCTTACGTTCAGATTGAGGTCTGCGAGGACGAGCTGAACGACCGCGAATATTTCGACAGGACGTTCGGGCTGGCGGCGGAATTGTGCCAGCGGCTTCTGCGGAATTACCCCACGATACGTCCCGAGAACATCATCAGCCACCACGAAGCGCACCTGCGCGGCTACGCCAGCAACCACGCGGACTGCGACCACTGGCTCCGGAAGTTCGGGCTTAATATGGACTGGTTCCGCGCGCAGGTCGCACCGGAGAAGCAGGTCAGAATCACCGCCGAGATTACGGTCGCCCAGAGCAAGGCTGATGAGATCACCCGTCAGCTCCAGGCATTAGGTTGTACGGTCAAATAAAAAAACAGCCCCGGAGCCTTAACTCTGGGACTGCATTCACACAACTGATCAGAATCACATTCCGATCAGTTATATTATATCACACATTATGTTGCTTGTCAATATTTATATTGGATTTTATACAGAAAATTTGCAATTAGAGAATTGCCGTCAATATTGCAATGATTTGTGCAAACTCCACAAAGCAATGCTTATGATGCTGTTTTGGTGCCAATTAGTGATGTTTGTACGAAAAAACAATGCTTAATTGTTTGATTAAATGGCTTTATAAAGCCGTTTAAATATATTTTTAATCCGCCAAGGTGCTGCTTGCCCTGGCGGATTTTTTGTATTTTGCTTGTCAGTTTTTTGCGTTTTGCGTGGCAGACTACATATATCAGCAAGTTCGGCTAACTTTTCACGCGTGTAACCTCGTTCTTCACGAACTTGCCGTATCCGTCTGCCGATTGCTTCATTCGACAAATCCATAGCAACAATCCCCTTATCATCATCTTCTTTAGTATATCAATTTTGTATATTTTTGAAAACCGACAACAGGCATACAACTATTATATCAATTGCCATAAATTATTATTGACTTTTGCAGGAGAAAGATTTATAATGAATATGAACACAGAGCCTAAAAACTGCATTGTTCAGATTTACAAGGCAGTTATTACCAAATAAAAAGCAAAAATCCGCCTCAAAGCGGTGACTGCTTCAAGACGGATTTTGATTTTTATTTTTGGGGGAAATCGGTTAGCCTGTTATTTGAAAATCATAGATGAGCAAGTTCGTTTTATAATAATTTGATAAGGGTTAATCTCCCATCATTTTCTCCTGCGAAATCAAATCCGCACTTTCCGTACAGACTTTGCGCAGGAATATTATCATTCGTCGTGTGGATTTTTACGACCGACTTGCCCATACTCCTCATAAATTTCTCAGCAAACAGCACAGCATAGGTGCCTGCTCCCTTTCGCTGAAAGGACGGTGCGACAGCGAGCATTGATATCCAGCCTGTTTCGTCGCCGCTTTCCAGCCCATTTATTTTCAGGTAGGCGCATGGAACAGCGCCCTTACAAATAAAGAAATGCTTTTCGTCGGGATCGTTCACCGAAAGAAGGTCGCACCATTCTCTGTACGGAATCGTCCGGCTGTGAAGCGCTTCTGCATTGCTATTGAAAATTGCCGCTATGTATTGCGCGGCGGTTTTGCCGTGGGCTTCGGTAACATTAAAAGTTGGAAGCGCCTTTTCTAACATCAGCTGCCTATCGTTTATCAGTTTGTTGAAGCCCTGATACGGACGTTCGGTAAATCCTGCCTTTGCCTGCAAATCAAGCGATACTGCATTCTCAGGTTCTACATAGCACCTTAGCGTACCGCACCATTTATCGCACAGGACGTGCTCGGTAAACTCCAGCATTCTCATCGCAATATGCCTGCGGCGGTATTCGGGAACAACGAATAGGTCGCCGTAATACCACAGGCTTTTGTCCTCGCTGTTTTGCAGGCAGAATAATCTTCCCACCACATCGCCAGCCTCGTTCTGTGCGATGACATTGAAGCAGTCTGTTTCTGTCTTTCCGCTGAATGTAAAATGTACGATATCGTCGTACTGTTCGGGGGCGTTCCATTGCGCTTGCGCTATTTTTCGGGCGGTTTCCAGGTCGATAAATTCTCTTACAGAAAAAGAAATCGCTTCGTCCGGAATAGCCTTTTCGTATATTTGCTGACCGTTTTCAGAGCTTATTTTGCCTGTTCCAATGAAGCCCATAGCTTCCCAGAACGGTTTTCCCGTGACTGGGTCGGCGGTGAGATACATTTTCTTTGCACCGTCTTTTCTGAACATAGCCTGCAAATGCAGGAACATCTCCCTGCCGTAGCCTTTTCCTCTGCATTCGGGAATGACATAGAATTCCACTATGCAGCCCCAGCCCTCTTTTGTGAAACCTTTATCTTCAGGAAGGTCTATCCTGCCAAAAAAGAAGCCTGCGTCAGTCCCGTCAGAATAGCACAAGCTGATATACTTGCTGCGCTCAGACTGCTTTTCGATTATCCTGTCCGTCCATTTTCTAAGCATTTCGGAGTCGGTGGTGCGGTTCTGATGCTCATCGAGTTCCTTTGCATACTGCTGCATTAGGCGGTGAAATTCGCTGCGGTTTTCTTCGGTAACACTGGTAAAAGTCAGATTGCTCATACATTCTCCTTAATAACAAAAAAAGTGTCCCCATAACGGGAACACTTGAATTTCACCATTCGATTTACCGTGATATTGAGCACACAGGTGTGAATGATATATTCCCGCTATGGTTTGTGGTTGTTTTCATATCATTCACCTGCCTTTCATATTATACATTAAAAGTTTATCATATTTTATATGATTTGTCAAGTGCTTTTGCACAACAAAAGGCTTGAATCAGGTACGCTTTTCTCCAGTCTTGGTAAGTTCCTGCTCCCTCTGCGCTCTGATGAGGTTATCAATGTAGTTCCCCTCAACGATTTTCTCGTAAGCAGCAATAAGGTCGGACACACGCTTCAGCTTTAGCTGTTCCTCGGAGATTTCGTCCTTGATTGACGAGATATAGTTAGGTAAAAGTTTCAGTCGCTTCTCCAAACTTGATATATCGCCCTCGGTGCGTACTCCGTACTTGTCGGCGATTTCCTGCGCCGCCGCAAGTTTAATCTGCGTCATAGCGTCAGGCTTTGAGGTGTTCGCCACAGCGGAAAAGAGATAATGTAACTGCGCTATGTCGGATTTGAGGGTAGGTATCTCCTCAGTAAGGCTCTTGACCTTTTCAATTTTCTCGTCAATGCTCCGCTTTAATTCGTCTGCCTTATGATAGATTTGCTCCCGTGAGCTGAAACCATACTCCCCGATAGTAGCAAGCTGATCGGAAAGGTAGTTGATGTTAGCGTCGTTCTGAAAAGCATAGATGAGCTTGCCGCTGTCCTTTCTCGGCATAAGTCGGAACTGCTTTATCTCGATTGTCATATCCATAATGGCAACGTGGAATTTCTTTTCAACCGTGTTAGCAGTCTTGAACTTTGCACGGACGGCGTTGGTGAACATATCCCTGTCGGCGATACGCTGTTCAAGATTTTTCGGTAAGTAGGCTTCACCGAGAGTTTTCAGACGGACAAAGCGTTCAGCAAACTGCGGTTTAACTGCTATGTGCTTCCTGCTTGCCTCTGTTGCGGCGCATCCTTGCGCCGCCTTTGGGCAAGCTGTGCAAACTTCCTGTTTGCACCCACGCTTGATTTCATAACCACGCTCCTGCAGCTTCGCAAGCATATTCTCAAATCCCTCACACGAATACACCAGCCTGTCAATGTCCAGCTTGATTTTCTCACGGACGCCCTCGGACTTAATCGGTCGGTAAGAAGCCGCTATTGCAGAAGCGGTTTTCTGCGCATAGTTGGGAATGTGGAGAATTGTTCCTTTCTTCCTTTTCGTTCGCCCAGCGAGCCGAGCCGTGTTCCACACCCTTGCGGTGCAAACGCTTCTTTGAGGTTGCTTTCAGCAGCGCATAAATGCCGAGAGCGAAAGCTACCATAAGCGTTATCTTTGCGCTGTAGTCCGAAAAGTCCGTCAGGTGTTCCCATACGGTATCGGTGTTGGTAATCACAGCTTCAAACTGTGTCATAAGCAAGCTGAAATCAAGCACGCCCTCATCGTCAATAGATAAATCTAAAGCCGCACCGAGAGCCGCAGAAACATAGAGAACTGCAAAGACGATAATCACATAAAGCAAAATCGTCAGCAAGCCAGACTCGTTCAAAGATTGAGGAACGCACCGTCAATAAGCAAAGGTATCTCAAAGGAACTTCACATCGAGCGCACGGGCGAAAATGTCTTTAATGTTTCAATGGGCGGCAAATCCCGTACATATAACTTCTCAACCGTTGGCGTTGAGGAAAAAATCGCAAGGAATTTCGACATTCCGCTTGAGAACGCTCAAAATGCTGTTGCAAAGGCAAAGAAGCAGAGCGTCCTTCAGAACAAAATCAATAATGCCGTGTCCAAGAAAAAGAAGCCGATTGCACCTGATAAGCCAAAAATCGGCGTTGATAAGGGGTTGAAGCATTGAAAAAGAAGAAACCTGATTTGATATATCTGCCTGTTTCAAGAAAGCGGTTGATCATTCTGCCGAGAGCCTTGTTTCGGTCTAACTCGTTGAAGTGAACATAGACGGAATAGCCCTTTTTCTTCACGGCAGCGATAATATCCGTAAGTTCGGCACAATCGCCGCCAACGCGGGGATAAGTTATATTTTCGCCGTTTTGTATCGCCGTCTGGAACTGCCTGTCGGCAATAAGCTGGCTTTCGGTATGGACAATACCTGCGCCCCAACCGTCGTTGTATTCTGGAAGCAGTTTTTTGGCTTCATCGCTGTCGATAATTCGTGAATTGTACTGTTCGGAAATAGGCTCAACAAGTGCAGATGATTTTCCCGAAGCAGGTAAGCCGATAACTATATCAAGCCGCTTTTCTCTGCGGATTTCACCTGTGAGTGACAGATGACCGTTGTCGTCCGTGACAGCACTGCCCGAACATTGAAGCCTGTTATATACACCGTTCTGAATACCCTCACGGTCTTTCAGTTTGACGGTCGGTACACCGTTTCCCAAGCAGGAATTAGCTTCACGGATAAATTCTATGGCGCACTAATGGCGCACTCAAATAGAGGAAAATGCGCTTAGAATATAAGAAAAACCGCTCAACCCTAATGGTTAAGCGGTTTTCTGTTGGCACGCCAGGAGGGATTCGAACCCCCGACCCTCTGGTTCGTAGAAATAAATGCTGAGGTTGGTTCAAGGTGCAACGCTCCAAAATCGCATAACAAAGCCATTCTTTCTTTTGAGATAATCGTTCGGAAACCTCGTAAATACCGTTTTCCGGACACTGGTGTGACCATAGTGTGACCATAGTAATGCATAATAATCAACATTCAAGGAAACGGAAAAGATGACACTGCTCTGTGAATAAGAAATTAGAGGCGAACTCTTTTGAGCAAGTATGTAGTATTACAAATCATTTGATTAATGTAATAGGAAAGCTTTTATAAACATCATGTGTATTCCATTCGCTAATGGATAACACGTCAAAGCTTTCAATAATCTTACATTTAATTTCTGGCGATGATTGTAATTTGAAAGGAAGTAGATTACCTATCTTTTCTCTGAGTCTTTTTCGCATTACTAAATCAGCGTTAGGGAATTCTACAATGAAAACATATTTCATTGGTTTCTCTTTTCCCCAAGCCTTTAAATATATCCAGCTGTCATAAAATTTGTATGCGATTTTATTCTGAAGTTTCTGACTTTTCAAATCAAAAGCCGCAGGATTAGCAGCACCTGGAATGTTGGAATTTTTATATTCTACAAGAATCAAACAACTATCAGTTTCTGCAATAAAATCTACATCGCTTAATATACTGACCTTATTCTGGCTAAAAACATCATGTAAGCTATCGATAGCCCAATTTGCTTTAGAGAAATCGAATTGATAAACATGGTTTTCTTCTTCGAAAATCTGATTCATTTTTCACTCACCCTTTGTTCAAAAACCATATCTAGCAGTTTTTCGTCTGCGCTCATCAGATGATTAGGCGACAAATCTTCAAGCTTGTCTGCTGAATCACTAAAAACTGTTTCACAAACAGGCTCAATTTTTGATAGCATATTTTTAAGCGAAGTGGAAAGCTTAGGCGTTCCCTTGTACAGCGTATGGAACTGTACTTTATCATTTTCTTCTTTCGTTATTTCAAGATACTTGGCAAAATTATAGCTATGCGTTGCCACAAAAATCTGTATTCCATTCCTTTGAAGAAGCAAAAGAATTTCTGCTACGAGCGGAAACAATTCGGGATTAAGATTTGACTCAGGCTCGTCCCATAAAAGAATAGAGTCTTTTTCGAGTAGTCCATTTCTTATCAGCTTCCATAAAAGCGCAAGTTTTCTTAATCCTTCTGCCTCTAGCGAGAAATCAATTTTTTGCCCATCGTATTTGATAACATAGAAAGAGTCGTTTTCATAAATAACTGTCCCGCCTATTGCTTTACCAATAAGATCAAGCAAATTACTTGCATAACTGGGAAGCTCACGCGTTTCCGGTAAGGAAGCATTTACGATAATATCAACCTGAGTACCGTCAAAAGGCATATCGTATTTTTCATTTAAAGCCAGAAATCCCTTGGCATGAGATAACATTTCTGTTGTTGGGATATATACAGATTGGATATTCAACTTAAGCCAATTGTCAAGATTTCTAAATCCTTTTTCCGGCGACAGACAATATTCAAATTCAGTGGTTCCATCAGAAACAATAAAACCACTTTGAATTTGTTTGCTGTTGTGATTTTTCAGCAAATCGGTATCTTTTATATAATTTGAGAAAAACTTGCTGAATCTATCTGTCTTATTGGAGTGAGTTTTTTCATTTGACCATTGCGTTGCGGCATAGATCATTTTAAGCAATGTTGTTTTTCCAGTACCGTTTTCACCTATTATTACATTTATCCCATCAGTAAAAGATAACTGGAATTCCTCATTAAAATGACCTTTCTCTTTAAGGCTATACTCTTGTGGCATACCATTATTAAAACGCCACTGGTTCTGAAAAACCATCATATTCATGACTGTAATTGATTTGACTGGCATTGACCTTGCCTCCTACATATGCTCTATGGTACTGCATTGATTTCATAACGTCCGGCTGCTATTCTGATCTTGTTTTGTTTTTCTTCGACAGCATATATCCTGCTCATAAAAACAGCTTTTCAACATTATCATTTTACCTTATTTTGCGTTAATTGTCAAGGGAAAATGCTCTGTAGTGCTATATTAGATATTGGACAAAATTAGAAAAAAGTATTGAGGGATAGGCCAAAATCTGCCAGAATAAAGTTACCGCGCGAAAACACGTCTTATACCGAATTTTCATCAAGCAGGAAGTCAATCAAACTAATATTCAGCACTCCCCTGTCATCATACCAGCGTTTTCTGATGTCTTTTCTGATTATAACCTTGGGGAAACTATCACCGGTCAAAGCGAAAGGCTTCATTTCCTGGGCTGCCTTTTCCTCGTCTGGCAATGCGAAAGCAGACTGAATATACACCTTCCTGCCGCCCTTAACCGCAACAAAATCTATCTCTCGCGCCACCTTTGAGTAGTTCCCGCTGCTGTTCTGCTCTCTGGAATACACAACTCCCACATCAACCGAGAATCCACGGACTATCAACTCGTTGTAAATGATGTTCTCCATAATGTGAGTCATCTCCTGCTGACGGAAGCCTATCCTTGCGTTACGCAGACCAATATCCTCGCAGTAATACTTATACGGATATTCAAAATAAGACTTCCCCTTTACATCGTAACGCTTGCTTTCCGAAATGAGGAATGCGTCCTCAAGGTGTCCTATATATGAGGTTATCGTGTTCTGCGAAATAGATGTATTCGTCATCGAACGAATAGTATCAGAAATTTTCTTGGGATTGGTAAGCGAACCTATTGATGAACATATCAGATCAAGCACCTGTTTTAGCACATCTTCGTGCTTTATGCCCATACGCTCAACGATATCCTTGATATATACCTCATTGAACAGAGATTCAAGGTACTTCATTTTTGCGGTGTCGTTCGGTCGTGACAGCACGAATGGCATACCGCCGTAGAATGCATATTCGTCAAAGGCGTCGTCCTTATCACCGCCGACTGCTGAGAAATACTCTGCGAATGACAGCGGGTGCACACGAATCTCATCACTGCGCCCCCTGAACTCCGTCAATATATCCGATGATAGCATTTTCGAGTTGCTGCCCGTAACGTAAATATCAAGATTATCAAGCTCACGAAAGTCGTTCAGGGCGTCATAGAAAGTGATTTTCTTTCCGTCCAGGTTGTAGGGATTGTTCACTTCATCAGACATCTGAATTTCATCTATGAACAGATAATACTGCTCCTGTTTGCCTTCAACATTTCCACGAACATACGAAGTCAACTCCAGAGGATTTCTGTACTTTATGTCACGAACCTGGTCAAGTTCAATGCTGATTATCTGGTTTTCAGCAACGCCATTTTCCAACAAATGATTTCTGTACAGCGTTCTCAGCAGGAACGATTTTCCACAGCGGCGGATTCCCGTAATTACCTTTATCTGACCGTCCCACTTATACTGTATTATCTCATTCAGATATGCGTCTCTTTTTATCTCCATCTTATCACCTCAACTGAAAACTTAGGTACACTACGACTTTGTCTATCAATATTATACCGTCTTGCATGTAATTTGTCAAGAGCCTCACTGAAAAGTATGGTACATTTTACACGAATTATTCAAAGATTTATCATATTGGCATCGACTAAAAAACGGGTAAAGCTTTTTCTTTCAAATATATATTATAATAGTGTGTAGCTATATATGAGCTATCCGTTTATAACGGCACACAGAAATTTCCCAGAAGCGTAAATGCTTCGGGGATTTTTTGTGTCCGGGAGAGGAGAAAAGTATGTTCAACAATCAGCGTTATGTCACAAAAGGCATAACAAATACCGTACCGCTTGTAACCCAGATAATACTCTGGGACTGTATTGACAGCATGAAAGTCGAGCAGAAAGACTACCTGCAGGTCTTTAAGCTCGTAGCGAACGGCACAAATCAGCAGGTAACGCACAGCCAGGAAGAACCTGCTTACGAACACTCGTTCGATTTCCGGACTGACGAACCCATCACAGCAAAAATCTTCATCATTGATGACGAGACCCATTCCACCATGCTTTTGGCAGAAGAATACTGATCAGGAGGACTTTAAACCATGGACAACAACGAAACCAACCGCCCCGTTTGCAGCTGCTGCGGAGCAACAATTGAAACCGATGACTACTACACTTTTGAAGGCAGCATTTTATGCGATGACTGCTACCACAGCGAAACAGTTGTTTGCGAGCACTGCGGCGACAGAATCTGGGCTGATGACAATGCAGGTACAGACAGTATGCCACTCTGCAATTCATGCTACGATGATTACTACACGACCTGCGAGTGCTGCGGCAGAATCATTCACAGGGACTACGCCAATTACGACGATGATGACGACTACGCCTACTGCGACCGCTGTTACGAGGAACGCCAGAACAGCTCCATTCACGAATATAACTACAAGCCAGACCCGATATTTTACGGTGACAGCAAGCGCTATTTCGGCGTGGAACTTGAAATCGACGAGGGCGGGAAGAGCAGCGATAATGCTGATACGATTCTGGGTATCGGCAACCGGGTTGCGGAGCATATCTAGCCGCATTAGGAATACGGAATATATAAGCCATTGCTTCAAGAATGTAATAATACTTTGCTGCATCCTTTACTGCATGAGACCACTCGCTCATTCCAGGTAAAAGAGAATAATGTGAAAGACTTCGGAAGTACTTTACCTCTATTTCAACGCGATCATGAACAATATTAGTACAGTTTACCATATAACTTGATGCCAAAGATGGAACATTTGTTGCAACAACAACCGCATGATTAACCGCTTCCTTAAAATTTTCCTTGAACGCTGCGTCACTTGATGTTGATTTTTCAATAAGGATATTATATAGAATATCATGTGCATTGGTGTTATTCGGTTCAACTTCTATAACTCTCTCCGCAGCTTTCTGCGCATAATCATAATCCTTATTTCTATATATGTGGCTGATATCCACACAAAGCTCGTGACCTGCGCAAATCAGATGCCGGTGTTCGGTGAAATGGATTCAGCCGGAAACAAGTCCGTCACCGACCGCATGGTTGTGCTACGGTTCAATCACACTATCCCCGAGGAACAGATGGACAGGGAACTTCCGGACAAGCTGCTGAACGAGTGTGATATGATATGCTCCCTAGCAATGAAGGCGCTGAACGGACTTATAAGCCGGGGATATATCTTCACTCTCCCCGATGACAGCAAGAAGCTGATAGATTCGTACATACAGGAAAGCTGGATAGCGTTATCAAATCCCTCAACAATGCCGCGTTCAATATGTCCTGCGTATGCAATAAGATGGACGCACTACTTCCCGGCGAGGAGGTAACGGACGATGATAATTAAATCAATATATTGCTCGGACGACAGACCGTATGCGACGTTCGACGCCCAGAAATATATCTTCAACGAAGCAAAGGTTCCCATCGGCGGGACCTTTGCCTACGGGTGCGCTCCCGAACGCTGGAGTTCATCAAACATTTCAACCAAGATAATATGGAGGAAAAAGGGGCGTGGCAAGTACTATCATATCGTTATAGGCTTTGACCCGGCAGATAATGTTCCCGGAGAAAAGGCGGTCAGGATTGGAAAGAAAATATCCCGTTTTTTCAAGGACAGATATGTGGCAGGCGCAGTTCACACTAATACTGATAATATCCACATTCATATCCTTATCAGCTACACCACCATATACGGCGAACAAAAAGGGATGACGAAAAACTGGCTCAACGACTTCAAGAACTTTGTTTCCGGTATAGCGGAGAAAGAGCACTGCCTCCCTGTCAGAATGCACAGCAACGACTGGAAGCCCATAAGTGAGATACATTCACCGGACGGAGAGGACGACCCGGAAATGGAGATAGGTGCAAGTGAGTACCTTGGCAAACCCGAAGATGTTTTGTTTGAGAACCTTCCGGCTGAATCCACGTCCGAAACGACAGTCGGTTTTGCACCGGGTTACGAACGACAGCAGCGTACATATATCAATTATAACTTCACCGTCAACAACAATTATTACTCTCCCGGGTACACTCCTGGCAAGTCCAAAGGAGCTAACAATTACAATGCCCGCAGGGACTGGAACTCAAGATGGTTTTTGCCTGCGCCTGTGACGTCGGCAGAAGAACCGGGATATACATTTACGACTGAGGAAGTGAATGCTCTAGTTACGGTTATTGAGTATTGTCTATGTATCAACGGTATTGCCACAGACATATACAATAAGCCACTGTACAAATTTCCGGATTACAATAGTGCCTTTCAGTATGGTATGTATTGTAAAAGAATGGGCTACCTTGTAAGCATATTTAAAATAAATAACGGTTTTATTGATCCATTTTGTACAAATCTCTAATATGTCAAAATTTATGGACCGGTTGTACCATTGGACAGTATGAAATTTATTTTCAGTATGGTTATATATTATAACTATGATAACGCATTCGAGCTGTCCCACAGCAGCTCAGTATCATTATAAAGGAGATTTTACTATGAATGAAAATACAAATGTCCAGATCATCACACTCTTCCCTCTTGCGGACAGTATGCCACCACAGCTTATTAACAATGTCTCTGTGACTGCAAAGATATGCCGCGAGCGGCACATCGGTCTGAACGAAAACACACTGCGCTTTCTCTGCAAGACTGGTCAGATACCCTGCATAAAGGTCGGAAACAAGACCCTCATCAACTGGAATGTCCTTATGGAATACCTGACTAAAGGCGGAGTCAAAACTGAACAGTCGGAATCAGAAGAGCACCTACCCACGTCAGTGGCAGGTGGTATCCGGAAGGTACCCACCAGATTGAAGCGGTGATATACTGACCCACCTGTCCGGACAAGTGGGTCAAACTTTGGAAAGGAGATACAATATGGGGAATGTACAAATACGCGGTAACAGCGTTCGTATAAGGGTATCGGACGGTTTTGACCCAAAGACCAATACACGCCGCTACAAAACGCTTACGATACATCTTGACCCTGATCTCACTGAGCGGCAGCGGCAGGAGGAGATAAACCGCCAGAAAGTACTATTTGAGGAGAAGTGCCGCCGAGAGAGCTACATAGATGATTCAATGACACTGAACAGCTTTATTGAGCAATGGCGGCAGGACTACGAACAGTCCCACCTGAAAAACACCACACAGAAGCATTATGACGACCTGCTCGAACGAATAAAGCCTGCTCTCGGGCATCTCAAGCTGTCGGAAATCACGCCGCTTCACCTCAATGCGTTTTACAAGAATCTCGCTGAAGGAGGAATACGCATTGACTACAAATACAAGTGCCGTATAGATTTCAGGAAATTTCTGAAAGACAACGACATTTCGCGCTACAAGCTTATCGATGCTGCCGGAATATCCATGACCACTCTGGAAAGCATCGTGGCAGGAAAGAACGTCAGCAAGGAGACGGCGCTCGGAATAAGTAACGCTCTGGAAATCAAGCCGGAAGAGCTGTTTGATGTTATAGGCACCGATAAAACTCTTTCGCCAAAAACGCTGCTCCATTACCACAGGTGCCTTTCGGCTATACGGAATAAAGAAACAGATGGGAGAAGGCTGGCAGGAAAGCGGCAAGATTTTTACACAGTATAACGGTCTGCCGATACACCCGTCAAGCGTAACATCATGGCTAAGGAAGTTCACCGAAAGGAACGGGCTTCCTCATGTAACTCCGCATATGCTACGGCATACTTCGGCCACAATGCTGCTTATGCAGGGAGTTCCTCTCAAGGCAGTGTCCAAACGTCTCGGTCATACGCTTGCCTCAACCACAAGCGACATCTATGGACATTCTCTGCGCTCAGTTGAGGATATTGCTGCGGATAAGCTGGAGGCTATGCTGTCACCAAGCTCACAGCTCAAAAAGGAGGATAAATAAGATAACCGGAGAGGTACGCAGCCTCTCCGGAATTTTTATTTTTTAGGGAGATCACCGCCGTACCATACAAGTTCAAGCAGCTCTCACCACCAGTGTGACCAAAAGTGTGACCATTTCAACTGTGACCAAAGAAGTCCGGGCATAAGAAAAACCGCTCAACCCTTACGGTTAAGCGGTTTTCTGTTGGCACGCCAGGAGGGATTCGAACCCCCGACCCTCTGGTTCGTAGCCAGATACTCTATCCAGCTGAGCTACTGGCGCTTACGCTCTCTTGAGCACTTATATATTATATCATCTTATTCCCGATTTGTCAATAGCTTTTTTGAAAAAAATCAAAATTCCCCGGAAAAATTTAAGAAGCCCGGCGTAATATTGCGCCGGGCTTCTGTTAATCCGCGGAATATTCCGCAATGTACGGGAGGTTTCTGAATTTCTCGCCGCAGTCCAGACCGTACCCTATCACGAAGTAATCCGGGATCGTGAACAGCGACTGATCCGCCTTGAAATCCACCACGCGCCTTGAAGGCTTGTCCAGCAGCGTGATGACCTCCAGCGAAAGCGGATTGCGCTGACGGAGCTTCTCAACGACCGCTGCCAGCGTCCTGCCAGTGTCGATTATGTCCTCAATGATTATCACATGATAGCCGCTGATATCCTGGCTGATATCCTTCGTGATAGTTACTTCACCGCTGGATACAGTGCCGTCGTAATAGCTGCGCGCACACATAAATCCGATCTCGCACGGGATCGTCACTGCGCGGCAGAAATCCGCCATGAACACGAAGGCTCCGTTGAGTATGCTCACAAGAAGGAGCGGCTTCCCGGCGTATTTCTCGCTGACTTCCCTGCCGACCTGCGCTATGCGCTCACGGATCTCTTCTTCCGTAAATATCACGCGCTTTATGTGCTTTTCCATTTCCTTATCCACGATTCTTCCTCCTGCGATGAATTTCATCAGCATTTTACATGATACTTCTATTATATCCTATCGCGCAGCTTTTTTCAAGTGCTTTCGACAAATATCCTATAAAAAAATCCCCGGCACTGCCGGGGATCAGGCTTATTATATCTTATATACCCAGTTCTCTTTTCTGGGCTTGGGTGCAGGAGCTTCCCCGGCAGGATATCCGATCACGCAGTTGCCTATGCCCTCGTAATCCCCGGTTATGCCCAGCTTCTCAAGCAGCGCCTTTCCCTGCGGAGTCTGGAATACCTCCTTCGCACGGTGTATCCAGCATGCACCGAGTCCCTCGGAGTGCGCGGCGTTAAGCAGATTCCCCATCACAAGGCTTCCATCGTACACGTATGTCCCCACGCTCTTGTCCGCGAGCACCACAAGTACCACGGGCGCGCCATAGAACGGGTCACCCTTTCCGCCCATAACTCCGGCATTCAGCTCGGAAAGCATGTCGCGTGTCGCCTTATCCGTCACCTCAATGATGATCGGGGACTGACGGTTCATTCCGGTGGGAGCGTATGTTCCTGCTTCAATGATACTGTCGATTACTTTCTGCGGCGGCATTTCAGGCTTGTATGCCTTTACGCTGGTGCGTGTTATCATGTTCTTTATTGATTCCGTCATGGTGATTCTCCTTTCAGAATTATCCTGTATTCCGATTATACCACCATCTCCGGAGTTTGTCAACACTTACACTATCTCTGCGTCGTATTCCCTCAGCCAGTACTCTATCTGGAGCATATACGCGTAAATCTGCGGCAGGGTCATCAGCTGACCGTACCAGTTCTTGGTGAAGCTTGCGCCGCCAGAATCCAGCATTTCCCGGAGTTTATCCGCGCTGACCACCTCGACCAGGCGGCAGTCGTCCCGGTCAAGTACGCTGCGCAGGCGGCGGCTGAGCAGCTCCAGGTAGTCCGGGTTGTGCGTCTTTGGATAGGGGCTCTTCTTGCGCCAGAGCACATCGTCGGGGAGTATTCCTGTCATCGCATGACGGACAAGTCCCTTTTCGCGGCCGTTGAACGACTTCATCGCCCAGGGGATATTATAGGCGTACTCCACCACCCTGTAATCGCAGAACGGCACCCGGACTTCAAGCCCGTGAGCCATGCTCATTCGGTCCTTGCGGTCACGTCGCGTCAAAAGGTAAAATCACTTGCCGGGCGCAACTGTTAATTTTCCTTCGCCGGTTTCAGCAATACATGTCTGGTATGCGTCGGAATACGGAATTTTCTGCTCGATCATGAACAGCTTTCCTCTGGTGATCTCTGATATCATCTTTGCCGCCTTTTCAGTGTTCCCGACGGAAATATTGCGGTACGCACCTCCGAAATAGTTCTCCCCTGCCCACTTAATGTTGTTTCAGCTATATTATATCACATATCCGTGCGGTCGTCAAATTCTGAAGCGAACCTCTATCGGGGTCATGCTGTCCCGGACCGTGACCTGGGATATCATCAGCCGCGCGATGGCTTTCCTGTCATCCATATCAAGGACGTCCCAGCTGTCCAGCAGGCGGATTATGCTGCCGGTATCCGCCGGCTGCCGGCTGTTCCCGGAGCACTCCACCAGCGCGGAATCCACCTCCGCGGTCTGCCGCTCGAGCAGCCCCATTCGCTCGTTCAGCTTCGCACGCAGGAGCGGATTTTCCGCCTGGGCAAAACGCTCCACAATACCGTTTATCTCGTCCTCCAGCCGTATCCTGCGCGCTTTCAGCGTATTGACCCGGGATATTTCCGCCGCTCCCCTTTCCGCGGAATGGTAGTGCAGCTTCCGGGCATAGGCGAGCATGGACTCCGCCACGGAATCCTCTATCATCTCGAAGGTGACTCCGCGCTTGTTTTCCCGGCAGACGTGGCGCTTCCTGCCGCCGCAGCTGACATAGCGCTTCCCGTTGCGCTGCCCCGTCACCACGCTCAGCGCGTATCCACAGTAACCGCACCGTATCATTCCGGAAAGCCAGCTGTGAGTACCTCCTCCGCCGTTTTTCAGCGCGTGATTCTCGCTCAGCCGGGACTGCACCTGTAGCCAGTCCTCAGCAGAGATAAGCCCCTCGTGGCGGTTGAGCTGTATATTTTCCCCGGACAGATCCCGGAACTTGCTCCTGGTCTTTCCCTGGCGCCTGCCGTAAACGGTGCAGCCGCACACCCCGGTGAATTCGCTGACGTCGTTGTGGAGCACCGCGCCACGGCTCCTGAAATAAGAATACACGGCCGCGTCCGCCCTGACGTACACCGGATTCGCCAGTATTCTGCTGACGCGTACATTGTGGAACTGTATCCCGGGATTTATCCCACATTCCGGGGAGTTCAGCTCGGCAACTATCTCGCCGATGGTCCTCCCGGAAAGATACCGGCGGTAGATGTACCTTATTATGTGGCTGGTGGCGGAATCCTCCTCCAGGCGGCTTGTTTTCCTCCCGTCGATGTGGTCCGCGACTTTACTGTAGCCCAGCGGAGCCACTCCTGCCATGAAGAATCCCCTTTCCGCCCGGCTGTAGAAGTTGTCCGTCACACGCTTCTGTATGGTTTCACGCTCCAGCTGCGCGAATATGAGTATCACCCGGAGCACCGCTTCGCCGGTTATGCTCGTGGTGTCGAAATCCTCGGTAGCGGAAACAAAATCCACATGATGGCGCTTCAGCTCCCGGTAGGTCAGCTCGAAATCCAGCACCGAGCGGCTCATTCTGTCCAGCTTGTAGACGATGATCTTGCTTACCCTGCCGGATTCCACGTCCGCCATCAGCCGCTGGAAATCCGGGCGGTTGGTGTTCTTTCCGCTGTAGCCCCGGTCGCAGTACACCTGTACGTCGGTTTCGCCGCTCCGCAGCCTGGCGCGGCACTCCTGCTCCTGCGTTTCAATGCTGATACTGTCCTTCTTGTCCACAGACTGCCTGCAATATATCGCCGTCATGGCTTCCCCATCTTTCCCCGGACTGCGGCGGCAATACGCAGCAACTCGTCCGTGATGTGGCTTATCTCCCTGTCACGCTCCTCAGCGCTCAGCCGTGGGTGTATTTCCTTTACCTGCATGTAGCTCACCTCAATGCAAGTAATGCAGCAGGGTTCGTCCGTTATTCCAAAAGGAATGCGGCGACATCAGTGCACGATATCGCCGCATTCCGGGAATATTCACCCGGAGAATTTCTTCTCTCCGGCAGGCTCCTTTTCCAGTGCCGCAAATCGCTTCGCCGGGCGGTAGCACATCAGCCGTTTGCGATGATCACGTCCGCGCCCAGGGCTATTCCCACGAAAGATGAATCCGGTTCCAGCGCAGGCAAATCCAACAATAATTTGTAACTTTTTGTAACCACATTGTAATCGCTGTGTTATTGCTTTTTTTTAAATCTTGTGATACAATAAAGAAAAAGGAGGTAATTTTTATGAAAAAACAACTTGCACTACTTTCTGTCGCAGCTGTTCTTCTTACTTCCGGCTGCTCGAGAAAGGAAACGCCCGCCACGTCCGCAGGCACCCAGGAGGCAACGTCTGAAAGCGTCAGCACCAGCTCCGCGGTGGAATCCACTGAGCCTGCCGTATCCTCCGGACCGCTCTTCCGCGAAAGCTCCCTGTATTTTGAGCGCGTGACCGGCGAGGACGCCGAAAGCAACTACCTGGCTGCGGCTTCCTCAAAGACGCCGCGCTCCGCCGAGGAGCTAGGACTCACCCTGGTTTCTGCCGACGAGGAGAGCGGCAGGTATGAATACAAACTGGACAACGTCCAGGTGAACGCTTTCGTGGACTACCGCTCCGAGGAGGATATCTCCGTCATCGTTGACCCGGCGTACATGTACAATATTCCGCTGCCGACCCTGGATTCCGTCCCGGCAGAGAATTATGTGTTCGACATAAACGGGACAAAGGTCGTGTGCGATTCCCTGTTCGTCCGGGCGAAATCCGCTGTGAAGGCGGAATACGACGAGATGACGCCGGACTACTCCACCAGCGGCTACTACTACGAAACCATTACGATGGACCTCACCATAACCGTTACCCCGGACGGCACCGAAGCCACCGGCAGCATAACGGCAATGGAAAAGCTGGCGGACGCGGAAACCGCCATGGAGGTCTGCCTGCTTGGCGACAATGCCTTTGACGAAAAGAGCGGATCCGCCGCCGAAACCTACCGGGCGCTGCTCTCGATCCGGGACAAACTGACCGCCGGGGATATCCTGGGCGTGAATCTCATCGACCTTGATTTCGACGGGAAGCCGGAGGTGCTGGTGACCCGGGAAGTAAAAATCGAATCCGACTACGACTGGAAGCAGTACACGGACGTGGATATCTACTCCATCGGGGAATCCGGGCTTGTGTTCCTCGACACGCTGTACAACAACGACACCGGTCTATTAAACGAGCACGGAAACGTCATCGGTCTGAAGCCGCTTGAAAACGGCGAGAAAGCATGGTTCACCATGTCGCGAATCAACCGCACGGATGAGAACAACCCGAATCCTGCCGACTACCTGTTTACACTGAAAGACGGCAGGCTGGAATTCACTGAAATATTTAGTTCCACTGGTAGTTTCAATGTTTCCGAGGGCGACAGTGAGGACGCTCATTATTACATGAACGGCAAGGAACTGGAATTCAGTATGACCTACGACTATGAACCTTACTACGACCCCGACGACGAACTCTTTGCCGACGCAAAGCCCGACTGGCCGTACTACCACTATGGGGATTACACGGCTCCGTTCGGCAAATGGGAGATCTACGGCTGGCTGCGGCAGGACTACTGCAAGGACATCACGCAGACCTTCCTGCTGTACTCCAGCGAATTCAGCTATATGAGGGACTGGACCGGCTACGAGAAGCTCCCGATAACCGAGAGAATGCTGGACTACAAGCTGGCGAACCTCACGGACGCGTACTATTTCGGAAGCTACGATCCGACGATAATGGACTACTACTATGAGTTCCTGGGCGGATATGCGAAGCCCGTGATCTACCTCTACCCCACCGAAACCACGGACGTCAACGTAAAGGTGGATATTGACGGCGAACTCACCTGCACCTACCCGGATTACCGCGACGGCTGGAACGTCACGGCTTACCCGGACGGCACGCTCATCGACAAGGCGGACGGAAAGGAATACTACTGCCTGTACTGGGAGGGCGAAGGCTCCGCTGAATGGGACATGAGCCGCGGCGAGGTCGTGCGTGGAGAGGACACCGCGAAGTTCCTGGAGGAAAAGCTGACCGAGATAGGATTAAGCCCCCGGGAGCGCAACGAGTTCATCATTTACTGGCTCCCCAGAATGCAGCAGAACGAGTTCAACTACATCACCTTCCACACGGAGGACTACGCGGCGGAGGTTCCGCTGGAGGTAACTCCGCAGCCGGACAGCGTGCTGCGCGTGTTCATGGTATACGCCAGCGTGCCGGAATACTTCGAGGGGCAGCCGCAGCACTTCGACGGATTCCGCCGGGACGGATTCACGGTCGTTGAATGGGGCGGCTGCGCCGTGCAGTGACGCGCGTTTTCCCATATTGACAGCTATGATATAATCATCCATGACTGAAAATATGAGAAAACAGAGGAAAACGCTATGGAATTCACACAGGGCGTGCGCTTTGATTCCCTCGGCCTGACCGAGGAGGTCCAGCGCGCACTGAAAAAGAAGAATATTGAGGAGAGC
>OKRU01000860.1_pt1 | contig 30462 bp, 37 predicted proteins | sample 1601131 | NCBI WGS metagenome assembly OKRU01 (sample SAMEA3541558, study PRJEB24748) | human gut metagenome | biome: human gut; feature: human-associated habitat; material: faeces | place: China | collected 2012
TGATTATCAGCTCAGTATAGTATCCCAGTCCTCTGCTGAGTATCATGCCCGGCAGGAGCAATGTGCTGCCAAATATCGGCAAGAACATCTCCATAAAGAGTTTTTCACTGATTCCCATACCACCCGGAAGGGGAAGCATATCCACCGCAACTGCTATGGCTCCCTGCATGAGAATGATAAGCCATGATGATGATCCTGAAAGTCCAAACGCCTTGTACACAAACCATGTAGCTGCAAATAGTGAGAATCTTTGCACAACTGTTATAATGAACACTACCACCAGCATCCCGAAATGTCCTACCATGTAATCCGCAGTCTGGTTGTACTTTTCCATTGATGCCGCGAGCTTTTCCTCACGGGACTTCTTGTGTCTTAAAAACTTCATCCGCTCAAGAAGTCTACTGCCATTCACCACAAATGCCTTTGCAAGCGACGGGTGAAATGCGAACAGCACCATTCCTGCCACACACACAACGTTCAGCACAAGTCCAAGATAAAATACCCACTGCACATCATCTATATATGTATGTATAAAACTCTGTCCAAATATAGCTATTCCAAGTCCCAGAAGTACCAGCACCAGCTTGTACATGATCGTCACTATGAGCAGTACCTGAGTTGACACCGGAATAGGGATCTTCTTTTTCTTCATATAATATATCTGAGCCGGCTGTCCACCTGATGCAGATGGCGTGATACAGCTGAAAAAGAATCCAACCGACGAGAACAGGAAACAGGTTCCCCTGCCTACATTCACTCCAAGATTTCGCATCATATAATGAATGATAATTGATTCTCCCCATATAAATACCACAACACATACCACTCCCGGTATGAGCCACCAAGGATTCACCGTCTGAAGTATATCAGATATCTGTCCTATATCCTCGCCGTGAAACACTCCGTATATCGTTCCGGCAAATATGAGAACCAGGAACAATACGTTGAACACCATCTTTTTCTTATTTCCCATTTAGCTTACTATCCTTTTCATAACTGGGGCAATACCCCTTTAAATACAGCGTGAACGTCATGCACAATGCTAGTATATCATGGATCATTCAATTAAAAGGCAAAAAAGGTTGGTTTTTACTTTAATTATTTGTAATGTGAGTTTTATGTGGCATACACATTCTATTTTTCACTGTTCAGGATCGGCAGATTCTGGTTCTCCTCCCAGAGAGTCGCAACCTCGGTTCCATCCTTGTGGCAATACACAATCTTATTTATAACTCTTGGCTCCTCATCGCCATAGTATATATCTGAACTGCCTGTATCCTTATGTTCTGTCTGAGGGACAGCCGCGCCCTCTCTATATCCTCCAAAGCTCTGATACGCCTCACTTGACATCCACGACCTTGCATTTCCAAATATATCAAGTGATGTCAGCCCCTGCTCCCCGAGATAGAATTTGAATACGCCGCTATCCATTTCATCTGAAGTACTTATATCTACTATCTGTCCCATTCCCTCAAGACCATTCTGGTGAAGGTACAACATTCCGTCTATCTCGACAACCTGGGCAGCCTGTTGTATCCCCTCCGATGTCATCTTTGGCCAAACCTCAGTCCACCTGCAGGTTATCGCCCAGTTGAGCACTATCCAGAGCAGCACAAATATCAAGATAACCGCCAGCGCTCTTCCTCTTATCTTTTTATTTACAAATTTCTTAAATCCCTTTACACCTGAACTATCCTCCATCGGAAGCACAAGATGCGACTTCATTCGCTCAACCGTCATCAGGCAATCAGGACAATGCTCTATATGCTCCTCAACCTTTGCCTTGCTCTCCTCGCTGCACACGCCATCCACGTAAAGTGGTATGAGATCTTTTATAATTTCACAATCTTTATTCACTATTCTACCTCCTGTTTCTGTTACATTTTATCCATTATCATCATTCTAGCACGGTGATATGTCACTCTCGCCCAGCTCTCCGTCTTGCCAAATATATCAGCGATCTGTCCGAATCTCAGTTCACCGAATACCCTGAGCGTGAACACTTCTTTATACGGTTCCGGCAGTTCATGCAGTATTCTGTGAATCTTTATAGCCTGCTCCTTATCAACCGTCTCTGATATGAGATCATACTCCGCATCCCCCATAAGTGCAGCCTGTGACTCTGACCGGTTATTTACCGCGTCACCATCCACCTGCTCCCGGTTCTGTTTGCCCGCATATGTAAAGTATGTATTCTTGGCTATCTGACAGAGCCAGACCTTTATATCACAGTCTCCTTTGAACCGATCCACAGCTTTTATCGCTTTAACAAATGTCTCCTGTGTTATGTCTTCGGCTATGTGGGGATTCTTAGACAGTGCCAGCACAAAACGATATACGTCTTTGTAGTACTTTTCGTATATTTCTTCTATTTCATTTTTTTCTTTTCCTGACGCCAAGTTTTTTACCTCCCTTCACATATAAGACCAGTATAATTGAAAAACGTTACAAAAGGAGCAGACGCATGTAAGGCGCTTCGCGCGGCGTCTGCGTACTTCACAAGGAATCCTCCCACTTACGTGGGGCCCTCCTTATGAAAATAAAATGCTGTGAATTTCGAAAATTCTTCACAGCATTTTTCATCGTTTATATTTTGTCTGATCTTTTTCTCTTTGACTAGAAGCTGTGGCCTCCACCGCCGCCACCGATGCCTCCGCCTCCGAATCCACCGCCGCCGATTCCGCCATGACCGCCGGATCCGGATCTTGTACTTCTCGTTTCAGTGAGCATATCATATTTCTGATTCATATTATATGAAACCTTTGTACCGATAAGCAGATTTTTTGAACCCATATCATGTACTTTTGATGTTTTCTTCAGCAGAAGATAATTAAGCAATATAGAGAATATTATTGCAAGAAGTATATTGCTGATATGCTTCATGGGACGGCTTATCTCTTCTCCAGCCAGCAGCGTATTTATCTGCTTGAATGCCTCATTTGCGCACTCAAAATATTTCTCTTCACTTGCATATTCATAGACATTGTCTGTTATCGTATACGCATTTGTCTTAGTGATGATCCTGTATGGTTCACCATAAGAATAGATGTATATCTGTCTATTGCGCATATCAATGAGGAACATAACGCCATCCCTAGTATCCAATTCTCTTTTATAGGCAGACTCAGCGTAGTCCGCTGAAGAACCAAATATAAAATCCGATGTCTCGCAGAACACATTGCAATAACGGGCCGTCTCCTGCATAGTCTCCGTCAATTGTGCTTCCTGACTTTTAGTCAACAAATTGGCATAATCCTTGATTATCACTTTATAGTGGTAACTGTACGAATCATCCTGATCATTTTCGGATGCAAAGGCAGTCACTGCACCGTTGCATCCCACAACCAGAAACAGCAGCGTGATCATTACAGTGATCATCACTCTGTCAATTACTGATCTAGGCACGATGATCACCTCCCTTGTACTCAAACTGTGGAAGTGGTCTTGTGGACATCCGGTTGTGGCTGATCACCAGATCTATAAGCGTCAGAATGGTTGCAGCACACACCAGGAGCACGCATCCATAATAATACTTGTCCATAACAGGTTTTATCAACACGACCGCTACAGAAAGAATGGTGGCAAATGCAATAAATAATCCCATGACGCCACTTTTTCTTTTTACTCTTCTAACATTTGCTATGCCTTTTACTGCCCCATAAATGGCTACCAGACACGAGATGCACGCCACAACATAACTGGCCTTTCCCATAATATCCCAGTTAAAAAGAAATGGATTTATATCAAACTTCAGGCAGAATAATACTATTATGCACACTATCAGCTGTATGACTTCCAGAAAACAGGAAAACTTCACAAATGAAGTTATCTTATTTTTTATTTTTCTTTTTGTGTCTTTTTGCGGCTTTTTTGTTGGCAGCTTTTTTGTTTGTAGCTTTTTCTTCTTGCCTCCACTTTTCTTTGCATTGAATGTGTGCCTTGCGAAGAATCCCACATCATTTTCATGTGTCTCTACATCTGCTATCTTCTCCATCTCATCGCAATATATCATGGTCACAAGCGCACCTATCGCAGATACAAATGCCAGTAGCACGCCAGGTCTCACCGTAAGAAATAAGTTCAGTAAAAAATATAGTGGGATCACTCCTATCAGGCATCCAAGCAGGAACTTGCCGATATCAAGCGGTATATCCGCAGCCACTTTGCCCGTGCTGCCATTTACCGCTGCATATGCAATACGCTTTCCGTTCTTGTATGACAAAAGCCATACCGGAAACAATCCGGTTTTTACTCCAGTGATCTTTATATCCATCGTTTCTGACAATGGCTCCTCAGGTTCACCGATAGCATCATATGTACATAGATGATGCTTTATCTTCCTCATCATCACATCATGCGCCATATCTCCTGTCACCTGCGCTATCTTATCCCTGTAAACCTTATAATCCACATCCGGCAGATCCGCATAGAATCCGCTCAGATATCCCATGGAAAATGGCTTCATATCCACCGAGTCAAATGGTGCCACCTTGCTGCTGAGATCATCTGGAAACAGCGATGATGCGTCCATGGTTATATTCTCGTAATGATTATCCGCAAAGCATCTTACATTATACGTATGACTGACTGTATCAACCCCTGAAGTATAGCTGTCCGTCGCCCTGACAGTGGTTTTACCTTTCTGGTCAACATCACACAGCCAATAAGGCATGTAGATTCCACGGAACTCCTGCACATTTCGTCTGTGTTTCAGTCTGTTCGGCGCGTATATCGCCCTCTTCATGACTGTGGCATATGATGCCTTGCACATGTCCTTCGTCACCGCAAACGGTATCACATAATCCGGTCTTCTCTCGCTTTTCAGCCGGCTGGAAAGCATAGTTGCTGCCCCGCAGTAACTGCAGAATCCCGTCGCTGATTCATCCGTACTGTATATCTCGCCACCGCACTGCGGACAAATGAATACAGTAAGCTCCATAAGCTTGCGTTCCTCGCTGTCCTCATCCTTGTCGACACTCTCCGGCTCGTATTCATTTCCACATGCTTTGCAGTACATTTTCTTTCTTGCTATATCATATACCAGATTGCTGCCACATCCGGCACATTGTATCATATGTATTTCCCCCTGTAATATAAATTGTGAAAGATTATTGACGAAATAACCTAACTCATTATACTACCTCTTTTTATAAAGAACCAGTTCCGGATTTGTCCCTTCCGCCTCATATGTCGATATCAAAATAAAATCCATATCCGCCAGAACTCCAAAGCATCTTTCTCCGCCAAATTCGCATTCCAACTGATTTCCCAGATATGTCTTCTCGTCATCAAGGAATCTGACATTCATGCCATTTGGCAGACGATACTCGAGATTCACATATTTGCCAACAAGCGCATTGAGTCTTTCAAGACGGGGCATTCCTTCTATATGAAGCGCATTGATCTCGTCTATAAGCTGCTCTTTAAATGCCTCAAACTGGCCGCCATCACTTAGCTGCTCATAACGCTTCCAATAATCAAGCTTCGGCAGAATTTCCTTCAAATATGCTCTCGCCTGCTCCTCAGTGAAATTCTCCCCCACCATATTCTTCACACATACATCGATCAGATCATCCATATTGCTATAGGTGTAGGTGCCGTCGGCGTAACACCATTTGCAGTAATCCTCGTTCAGTGAACCGTCGCTGTCACGTCCCATAATGTTATCGTCCTCTATGGGCATTCCGCAGCACTGACAAATGAGTTTTCTCGGTGCCCCCAGCAATGTATTTATTGATACGTCCAGCTCCTTTGAAAGGAGCTTAAGCGTATCTGTGTTCGGCACCGTCTCGCCATTCTCCCAGCGCGATACCGCCTGCCTTGTGACCATGACTTTCTCTGCCAGGTCATCCTGGGATAATCCCCGTTTGGTTCGAAGTTCTAATATAACGTCCTTTGTCTCCATTGTACTCACCTCCGTTATGGATATCATAACAGATTGCGTGGATTGGGGAAAGCAACGGGGTGTTGCTCTGTTCCTATACCGATTGCGTAAACCGGCATTTTGGGAAGCCCGAGCAGCCTATGAATTTGCCAAATTTCCCCGATCTTTCAACCAACTTTTTCCCGCATTCCGGGCATATCATAGACATCTTTAAAGATGCAGACTTAGCCTCTTCGGTCTTATCTCCAAGCAGCTCAGCAACCTCTTTATCTGTTAGTATCTCTGCTGTGCATTCTCTCGCAACCCTCACCGACCTGCAAGTCCATACCGACTTATCGCCTATCATGTAAAATCTAAACTTCGCCCTTGTCGCTGCAACATTGACGATATTATTGTTCACCCAGTTGACGGCTCCCATAGATTTGCTGTCGCATCCGAGTAGGAATATAACCTCATCCGTTCCCTGGCCCTGGAAAGTGTGCACTGTTCCAATGTTATTGGCATTAAGCCATTTTCTGACTCTTGGCTCCTTTCCATATAACTCCGATTTCTTTATCATCTCCAGCATCCCCTCTTTCACCGATGTAAATGGTGTGATGATAAACAGCCTCGGGATATCGATAGGATCCCGTTCAAATTTTCTCGCCAGAAGTTTCAGCACAAGCTCCCCCTGTGCCTTGACAAAATGATCCTTCTTGCCCGAATTCTCAGCACCGGCTACATCTATCCAGCAGCTCTTGTCCAGGATAAATGTTCTTGCCCTGTCCTCCTTAGGAGCTGCCGTCTGCTGCTTCATAGTTCCATCATATGAAAGCACATTTGAGATTGTGTACATCGGGTCAATGCAGCGCCTATGGACTACCAACGGGCAGCCTACCCACTCTTTCTCCTCATCTTTTCCAAGATAAGTTCCATACGGATTTATATAGTCAGCAAATGCCTGCACAGAGATTTTCTTATCCTTGTAACCTGCCAATATCTCTGCGGTAAGCAGCTGTTTTATCATGTCAGTCTCTGCGGTAACCACAGGCTCGATCTGCTTTGGATCTCCGACTATGATCGCCTTTCTACATCTGAACATCGCACCAACCGCCATCTGCGGCTGTGCCTGTCCCGCCTCATCGATGATAAGAGTTCCAAGCACTCCGCTTTTCTTCACATCGCCCAGAAATGTCTGCGCTGATGCAAATGTTGTGGATATTACAGGGGTGAGCAGGAAAATGCTCTGAAGCATGTATGGCATGGCTTCTTCTCTGTCTGCAAGCTTCATCCTCTCACCACAATCATCAAACACATTCCACGCAATCATCAGGTTGATGATATTATGCCGCATGCATTTTGAAGAAATGACGAATTCCTTGTGCAGCTTACATGCATACAGGAATAACTTTTCACGCTCTCTATTGTACTGGGCGGTAAACCATGGATTGGTTATCTGTGCTTTTGTTGACAGCTGATCATCCTCGGATACATAACGTTCCATAAATACAGCGTCCACCGGGGTCATCTTCATCTGCCCATGCGAGTATTTTGAAATACGCCGCTGGTATTCCTGAAGATTCTGCAGGCCTGATATCCTGTTGTTCAAAGAAGTTATCTCTCCATTAAGTTTTGATATTGTCGCTTTCTTCTCCTGAATGAATATATCTCTTGCGGATGTATCCTTACGCCTTGCGAACAATCCCTTCGGTCTGCTTTCCTCAAGCTCGATCAGCTCTTTTTGTTCAGCAAATAACTGACGCTCAAGCATCTGCCGCTTTCTTTCCACATTACCTATTTCACATGACAAATCCTCTGGTGCATTTTCCTGCAGCTCCACAGGAACCGAACTTGCCAGAGCACAGATCTGTTCCAACTCATTTCGCAGGCTTTCCACTAGTTTATATTGAGATAAAAACTTTTTTCTTACCTCCAGATATTTTGCCTTATGCTGCTCTCTGACATCATTTGATCTGTAGTCCTCCACAAATGGCTTCAGGACCGAATTGCAATACTTACGGATATTTGCCTTCCTGCCAAACGGAGCGGATATCAATCCCCAGCAGTCAACTCCACCTAAAAGCTTATCCGCATAACGCGTAAAATAAATGTCCTTCTCTTCATGGCTCTTACCATATCTGGTTATAGTCTCCACATCACCTGACTTGTTGATATCAAACAAATCATGAACCTCATCCAGACCGCAGCGGATCTCCTCTTCGTCATCCCCAGACGACTCCAGACTGTCAAGTATATCCCTCGACTTCGGAAGATCTATCGTGATATTTTCCACCGCCGCATTGTTACATGACGCGACCAGCATACTATAATTGTTGATCTCATCAACATTTATCGAATAATAATGAGGCGCATACTGATAATAGGCATTCGCATTTGCCTCTAGCGGTCCATGCGAAAATGAATGCATCTCAAATAAAGAGTCTGGATCTTCTGCATTCTCAGCGAGGAGTCTGGCACGCTCAACAATATTGCTTGCCACGATCTCCTTGAGCAATGTAGTCTTTCCCGTTCCGGGAGGTCCATTTACAGAAAAAACTGGAGCATCCCCGTCCTGTCTGATCGCTATATTGACCGCAACCTGCTGCATCAACGCCGGCATATATTTGGCCGGCCATTTACCCCTTGGCGAATTTGTAACGTTAAGAATTCTGTCAAAGAACAACTTCATCTCACTTTTTCCCGCATCCGGCGAGATGATCGTTCTCGGTAAATCGTCTGGGCCTTTCGACTTTTCGTACCCTGCCAGAATGTACTCGATCACTTTCTTCTCATATTCATTCCCATCGCCAAAGTTCCCGTTCTGAACCAGCTCTGACAACTGAATAATGTCATTCAAAAAGAAGCTTTTACCCAGATCCGCATAGTCAACTACGTCTTCGTCCGCATCTCTGGCCTGTTCGCTCGCATACCTGTTGTATTCGGCAATTCCCATCGATTCCTGAGGATCATCTAAGAATCTGTGTTTCACATACTCGTTAAAAATCTTTTCATATATGGTTGAAATGAACTCATCGACATTCTGGTTCTGCAGTTCCTCATCGATCTCTCCAACAAGTTCTTCATACTCGCTAGTATCGAGAGAAAAGTCATGACTATTATGCGCTCTTGCCTCATCCCACTTGGCAACTGCCCACAGTATCGATGACAGCTGGAAACTGTTCTTAAGATACACACCTTTCGTATCTGTCTTGAATGAGCACCATGCGATCGCACTCTTTTTCGGATAAGCTATCTCAGGATTATCGGATTTATCCTCTATAAACTTCTCAAGATAATCAACTACTGTATTCCTCTCTACCCTCCCCAGACAAAAATGGATCTCATCACCAACCGAAGGAAACTTCGCATAGTCGTCCCTGTCTTTTCCCAAGATCATTTCCAGATCTATATCAGAAGCCGACAAAACTGGCAAATCAAAGAAGACCTCGATCTTCTCTGCCTTAACCTCTTTGCCATTCTTAATATTCTTAATTAGCTTTTTGTTCTCTGTACTTTCCTGTGGAATGTCGGTCTGCCCTAGAAATTCTGTGATTTTCCAGTAGTTTAAGATTTCCAGGACTGTGTTCTTTCGTTTGTCTTCCATTCGGTGTGCTCCTTGTGGTGTAACCATTGCAATGACTTTTTATAATTATTGTACAGATAAACAGAAGTATTTTCAATTTATTCATACTGAATTACGACAAAGTCCTGGATTGTCGCTTAGCTGGATTTTTTATAATATCTTTTATTTCTTTAATCTTCCCATGCTTTATCAATACATGTGCAACTATCCCCCAACAATCCATTTTTAATATTTCAACAATACTCTCTTTCGGATTCGGGACTCTAGCATTATCTGATGGCATTCTATTTATTATATTTTGAATGTCATCAATTTCTGGATATTCCATTCTCAATCGCATATTCAAACCCCATCCATTTTGAATATATTTCGGATCTAAACTTATACAATTAATTAGTTGATTTGTATACTGCAGATCGGCCCCTGCCTTTACATCATCTTTAGTTTCTTTAAAGTTAATAAGATTTTGCGCCACATAGAGCATTTCTTCTTGAAAAAATATCAAATTACTCACCTCCAATTCTAATTATTTACGATAATCTAGTGCTTTGTAAATATCTAATATTGTCGAATGAAGGTAATCCTAAAAAATACATATAATCATGTCTCTACTATATAAATTTGTTGTATTCTTTCCTTGTTTTGGGTGGGGTATTTCCCTCAGCAATCCATGTGTACAGATTTCTACATGTTGGATACCCTAGAATCCTAATAGTTTCAGTTACAGACTCTGTTTGATGATATATCTGTAGTGCAATATCCTTTTGTTCTTTTGAATACATAAAAAGGCTCCTTTCGAAGCCCTATAGTAGTCCAGAATTTTGTCCGCACCCTCCACTCGCAGACAGGATAGGCATTTTTATTTTCGTCTGCTCTTCCTCGAAGAGCTTTTCTCTTTATCGAGAAAGGCAAGCAACGCTACAATCAAGCTACCAAAGGACATCAACAATGCTAATATCCCAATGAAAATCGAAATGATCTCATAAGCCGTCATCGGCGCCACCTCTATGTCGCAAAATACTATTTAGCATCGGTTACAATCGGAAAGTTCATTTCAACAATAAACTCTTTTTTTTCTATTTTTGCTTCAATCTCTCCATCCATCCGACTAACCAACTCCTTTGCAATAGATAGTCCCAATCCAGTAGATGTTTTACTTCTGGCAACATCTGCTTTATAAAATCGCTCAAATACCTGATCTATATTAATCTGTTCTGGATGTGTAACCTGATTGCTGATTCTAAGCACCGCATGATTTTGATCACGTTCCAACACAATGCTAATCTTCTTTTCTCCATGATCCAGCCCATTTTTTATCACATTCTGGATAACACGGCAGAGTCCCTGCCTGTTTCCATGTATATACAACTGTTCTTCCGTAATCTGAATATCCGGCTGAATTTCCATTCTTACCCATTCATCATAGTATGAAAAAACTGTTTCTTTCAAAATCCGGTTCATACAGCACAATGTCAATTCCAAACTGTAAGATTCGTTTTTTAACTTTGTAAACATAAAAAGTTCTTCCAACATTTCATTCAGACTATGAATTCTTTCGTGGATAATGCTTAAATAACGTTTCTGATCCTCTATATTTTCACATTCTTCCATTAGCTGGAAATATCCGTCCAAAGATGTCAGTGGTGTGCGGATATCATGAGAAAGATTTGTATAAGTGTCCGCAATCAGAGCTTCTTTCTCCTGATAATGCTGCTTCTCTTTTCTTCGCAGTTCCAGAAGCTCATTCAACTTGTCAGAAAGCTTTCCTATTCCACCCACATCAAATTCATGGTTAATCAACATGTTACTGTCATGTTTCATCATAAACGCCAATTGGCGGCAGATGTCTTTCACCTGCCGCTGGTATTTCCACATAATAATAAATTGTAAGATAATAATTCCTGCTAATATCCCAATTACGATATACATCCGTTAAATATCCCTCTTTTGAAAAACAACGCTGCTTACTGATATCATCATAACGATGAACACTATTGCCACACCAAATGCCGCCAAACACTCATTTCCACTCGGATTCATAGGAAGCAGTGATAATTTTCCTGTTATCGTATACTTATAAATCTGGAAATTCTGAATTCCTATTTTTTGAATAGCACTATTGATCACCCCATACACAATGGTCATTACATTCATGCTAAGACAGACAGCAATGACCATGCTGATTACATTATTTTTCAAAATAATTGCAATCGCCATACAAATCAGCACAAGTGCATAATGAAGAGCCAGTTCAGTCACAAAATAAGATAAAATTGCCTTTGTATTTCCCCATTCCAATTCCCCGAAAACAATAACATTCGCCACTGCCTGAAATAAGAATGCACCTGCCATTGTCAGTACCGTAAAGACAGCCAAGGCAATTGCCCTGGAAAAAATCAGAGTTCCTCTATTTCTAACCTGACCTCCTATATTCTTAATATATCCGCTACTGATATCTGCTGTTGAAAACAGAACAGTAAAAATCACCAAAAGCAGTGCATACAATTTTCCTTGGGAATTGGCAAAAAAGACATCATATACCGTCACCTTTTCTCCCGGCTCCGTAGGCAGCATTACCATCATTCCCACATTAATATTATCCACAGTAGGTTCAGTAACCTGCTCCTGTTTCATGGCATCCTTTTCAGTCAAAAGCTCATAATCTGTCTTGCATAAAGATGTTGTAATCAATAATATTGCTGCCAGTACGATCCAGATTACATACATACTTTTGGTTTTAAGCATCCGGTATAAATCCATTTTTATTATATTAAGCATGATCCGCACCTCCCGTCAGATTCAGAAAATAAGTTTCCAGTTCTTCACTGGTTATGGAAATCCCTTTTACCGGAATTCCTGACTTTGCAAGTTCCATATTCAACGCTGCACTTTCATTCAATCGTTCAAAAATATGAATATGCTCTTTATCTGTTACCTGATAGTTGGTAAATCCCATAGAATCCAGCACCGGAATCGCCTGTTTCGGATGATCCAATGTCAACTCTATCCGTTCACTGCATCTTCTTATTAATTCTTCTCTTGTAATTTCCTGTATTAAACTTCCATTATGAATAATTCCATAATCAGTAGCAATCTTCGATAATTCCTCAAGAATATGACTGGAAATGCATATTGTCATATTCTTCTCTTTCTGAAGTCTCTGAATCGTATCCCGGATCTCTGCAATACCCTGTGGATCCAATCCATTGATTGGCTCATCAAGAACTAATAAATCTGGTTCTCCAACCAAAGCAAGACCAATTCCCAAACGCTGTTTCATTCCAAGTGAAAAATGTTTTGTTTTTTTCTTTCCCACATCCTCCAGACCGATAATTCTCAATATTTCTTCAATATAACCTTTTTTCTTTATTCCAAACAGCTTGCATTTGATATTCAGATTTTCATATGCAGTCATATTTCCATAAAGTCCCGGTGCCTCAATCAGACATCCTATCCGTGATCGAACTTTTTGCAAATCCTTTCCCTTGTATCCGAACATCTCGATTTCTCCACAAGTTGGCTTGGAAAGTCCACTGATCATCTTCAGACAAGTTGTCTTCCCAGCTCCATTCCGGCCGATAAAACCATAAATAGCACCTTTTTTAATATGCATATTGACACTGTCCACAGCTTTATGGTGTCCATATTGCTTAGTCAAATTTCTTGTTTCCAATAACATTTCGCTCAAGTTTTTCATCTCCTTTTTCTTATCTGCATTTATCATAAAGGAATAATCCTAATCAAACGCAAATAAATAGTAAAAAAAGAGTAAAGATTATAGATGAAGACGATAACCGATTCCCCAGACTGTTTCAATATATTCCTCAGATGTAACTGTTTTTATCTTTTTACGAATATTGCTTATATGTACATCCAGAGTTTTTGTTTCACCCATATATGGTTCGTCCCACGCATATTCAAAAATGTCCTCTTTACTGAAAACCTGCTTCGGATTTCTGAGCAGTAATTCTAAAATTGCAAACTCCTGTCTTGTTATCTTGGGAAGTATTTTTCCACCAATGCTGACCTGAAAAGTAGCTTTGTTCAATACCATCTCTCTGAACGAAAGGTTAGATTCTTTTATTTCCTTTTCTTCTGTATGACGAAGCTGTACCTGAATTCTTGCCAGTACCTCTCTGATTTCAAAAGGTTTCGTTATATAATCATCAGCCCCACTAGTTAAAACCTTTACCTTTTCATCCAAGCTATCTTTCGCAGTCAAAACAATAACCGGAAGATTTCCCTTTTTCCGTATTTCCTCCAGAACTGCTTCTCCTGTAATTCCCGGCAACATCAAATCCAGCAACACCAGTGCATAGCTATGCTCCTGCATATTCAAAAGCAGCTTTGCCTCAGTTCCGGAAAACGCCTGCTCACAGGAATAGCCTGCTTTGGATAATGCTTCCTGAAGCAGATTATTGATATTTGTATCATCTTCTACAATCAGTATTTTCTGCATGATAGTTCTCTCCTCTATTTTACACTGTGAAAACATTATTTTCTTGCATTATACGCTTTTCCCTTTTTTCCCGCAATTACTCCCCACAGATTCCCGGAATTCTCCAGTACATAACATACTTTTTGTTCCAGCTGAACTTATAATTTTCAGTATTCCTGTGCTTCCAAGATGCATATATCACTTTTTCCTTACCATTATGCCTTCATTTCTCCATCAGTGCTTTCGCAACCCTTATCCCGCCCACAAATAGAGCCAAACTAGAGCCATTCGATAAAACAAATGCCGAAAACCCGCATAAATACAGGCTTTCGGCATTTTAGTCCGTTATTCAAATTCGATTCCAACATTTATTTTTTTCTGTTATATGTATCGGTTTCTGCTATTTTTGAGAGATTATTTTTGATGTTTTTTCATCTGTTTACCTCGTTTGCAGACCTTTTATTACTCAAGTATTACTTTTCTATTTGAGTAATACTATTCAGTGCAGGATCATTAGTTGAAATAATCGAATGATTAGATCTCAAAATGGAAATGCCAAAGTAATCAAATATTTAAGACCTAAAATATAAAGTCTTTATTTAAAAATTTTTATATTGCTTTACAACTTCTCATAAAAAAATGGGTTTGTCAAGGTTTTTTATGTAAGTTTTAAAAAAACTAAAAAAGCTGAATTTGTCATTTATTTTGACAGGTTCAGCTTTTGTATTTTCAGCTATTAATTAGTATATCAGTCTATAGTATTAAGGAAAGTAAGCAGTGCTTCTCGTTGAGCGGTATTGAGTCTATATATTCTGGTTATAAGAGGATCGTTGCTTAGAAGATTGTTTTCATCATCAAAAAAATCTTTCAATGAAATATCGAGTGCCCGGCACAAGTGGAAAATAATTTCTATGGTTGGATTTTTGTTACCCAGTTCGATCTCACGGACATAACTTTGGCTAATTCCTGCAAGGTTGGCAAGTTTGTTGGTGGATATATGCTTTTGTTCACGGAAAAAGCGTAGTCTATCTCCAACAGGGTACTCGTAAGAGTCATGTTTATTTTCCATATATATAATCCTCCTGTTTTTTTCTTTATAAAGATAGACTATCAAAGTTTTTTTAATGAAATTACAACTATAGAGCTTGACTATTATCTCTATAAATGTTAAAATGCATAATAGTTAGAAATCTTCATGATTATGAGGATAGTTGTTGCAAATTTATAATTAGGAGGTAGTACGTATGAAGAGGTACACAGTTTCATTTGATTATTCAAGAAATGGTTCGGGATGGACACATACGTCCATAACAGTTACAGCAGATTCGGATGTTGGGGCAATCATGCAGATTGAGAGTAAGTATCCATATGTGAGAAATGTAAGAATAATGTCAGTTAGATAATATTGAAAAATTTATAAAAATATTTAAGAACCACCGCAAGCAAGGTGGTTCTTAAATATTACAATATATGAAAAAGTACAGCATTAAGCAGTTTCAAAAATTATTGTAGCAAGGAAGTTGGGCAGGGCATAAAGTGTAAGGAAGATATTTGCAGACATACAAATATAAACATATACTGAGAATATTTGATGTGGTAATCCATGCCCTGGGCAACTGAATTTGATACAATAATTTTTGAAACTGCCGTAATAGAAATACGTTCCAACAAAGGGCACGGTCATGAAAATAAGTGAATACTCCGAGTAACACCATATGAACTATTGATGGAGAGATTTAGATGAAATGGGAAGACAAGAAAAAGAGCACTGGAGAAATCCAATGCTCTACTTTAATTTCAAAATATCATTTGGTGTACAATCCAGAAATTCACAGAGTTTGGCAAGAATTGTGAAATCAATCCGGGTGACTTTATTTTTACAGTAGTTATTAAGTTGTGTACGCTGCAAATTGCAGGCTTCACAAAGTTTATTTTTACTGATGTTCTTTTCTTTAAGCAGATTTTCCAAGTTCATATATACGATCATACGGACACCTCATTTTTGCTAAAATTATAAATACAACTGCATTGAAAAATAAGCTGTCTTGTCATACACTTGTATTATAATACAGGGGATGCAAAGGAGAAAAAAGTGAGAAAGGGTTGTTTAATAGCTATAATAATTATCATGGGTAGTTTCTTGGGATATTTGCAATATGGCAGGGATATGGATGTGTGCAGTTCACTTGGAATATCATCAGATAATTATTATGAAGAGCGATTAACTGTTGTGACAAATAAACTATATATCTCAGATCAAAAGACTTGTGCAGAGAAAATTATAGAACGCTGCAAAAAAAATAATTTTAAAAGTGTGCGTTTTAGTTATGACCAGTCAATTCCCAATGCACTTTATGTGGATGTGTATTCATCCAGAAAACAGGCTGAGAAAGGGAAGCAAATGTTTTCATTTTCTTACTTACCGGAGCAGGGAAATGGAGCATATAATATTATTAACGATCCCGATAAATATATGCTGGAAATAGAATAATGAGAGTAGATTGCAAATTTGATTTTTAAGAACGAGCATTTGTAATTCACAAATATAGTTTTACGAATCCGTATGTCAACCATATCTGTTTATATATCATTTATGTGATAGCAGTAAATTGTGATAAACAGGAAGGAGGTTGATGTGTGATAAAAAAGCATACGTTAGCAGCTATAGGACTTGCTGTACTTCAAGCAGTGATTGTGTTCCTAAAGGAAACAACACTTAGTGGAAAGTCCTAGATAATTACATAATTTTATGATAGCGAGAGATGAAGTGGTATTTTCATCTCTCATTTTCTATGCTCATTTTTAGGAGGTGAGAGTGTGGAAATGAAGCGTAGAGACTTATTAGAGCATGTATATCAGTTGGTGGATGGAATGAGAAGTATGTGCCAGCTTTTAGAATGTCCGGGAATACCGCCGATTACAGGTGACATTCTTGTGGTATTTGAATGTGTATATGATGAGGTGCTCAGACTCGTTGAGGAAGCTATGAAATTAGATGATAAGGATAAAAAATAATTATAAGGAGAGGAGCTATATGCAGAAGATCATTATTTCGATCATGTCTACGATAGTCATTATTTGGAATGAACTGCGAGACAGAGATGGAAAAAATAAAAATGAATAGAAAAGCGAAAGGAGAAAAAGCGATATGGCAGCAAATGTAGAAACAATGTTTAGTGTAAGAGAAAAACCTTGGCATGGTCTCGGTGTTGTAGTAGAGGATGCTCCATCTTCAAAGGATGCATTAAACCTTGCAGGACTTGATTGGAGAGTAGTGCAGAAACCATTATTCACAAATTCCGGGTTAGTTGAAGGTTATAAGGCAAATGTAAGAGATTCGGATAATTCTGTACTTGGAGTGGTAACAGACAGATATAAAGTGGTTCAGAACACAGAAGCTTTTGCATTTACTGATAATTTGTTGGGAGAAGGTGTCAAGTATGAGACTGCAGGATCACTTCAAGGAGGTAAAAAGGTATGGCTTCTGGCTAGACTTCCAAGAGAATACATTATGTATGGGGAAAGAATCACTCCATATCTTGTGTTTAGCAATACTCATGATGGTTCGGGTGCAGTAAAGGTTGCAATTACACCGGTAAGAATTGTCTGCAATAATACATTGAATCTGGCATTAAGTACAGCAAATCGGTGTTTCAGCATAGTTCATACAGGCGACATTAAAGGAAAAATTGATGAGGCAAAGCAGACTTTGTTTATGGCAGATGAGTACATGGAGGCTCTTGGAAATGAGTTTGAGAGGATGCGAAAAAATAAGATAACAGATCAGCAGGTGAAGGACTATATAGAGATGCTGCTTCCGATGGATCAGAAGGCAAGTCCTGTTACTATGAGAAATATTAAAAAGCTTCGTGAAGACATGAGAATGAGATATTACGATGCCCCGGATCTTTCAAATCTTGGAAATAATGCATATAGATTTATTAATGCGGTATCGGATTTTGCAACTCATGCTGATCCTATAAGAAGATCAAAGAACTATAATGAGAATCTTTTCATGCGAACGTATGAAGGTAATCCTATGATTGATAAGGCTTATCAGCTTTTGACAGCATAAATAATGGGGGCAGATTATGAATATAAAGAATCTTATTACAGTAGCAACAGCTATGATGTTCGCAGCAGGACTGCTTATATGGAGCAAAGCAGGGGAAATAGAGTGTATATATGCAATAGATGAAAAAGATAAAATGTATGGGGTTGTGGTGTCATATGGGAATAAAGAATAAGTTTGTTAAGAAGATATACGCTGAATTGCATCAATACAAGGAGTTGGATGATAAGCAAGAATCCAAAGAAAATTCAAAATTGGAGAAATGTTCATGTACATATAAGGGATATGTTTCTTCGGCAGATGAAATTTCGGATATGCTGCTTATGAATCTTGTTAATCAGGGGACAAGCATTTTAGAGTCCATTTATGATGAAGGAGGTTTTTGATATGCGAAGACTGGTGTCAACGATTGATCTTCCCAAAACGGATTGGTTGAAATACAGAAAAAAAGGTATTACAGGAACGGATGCGGGAGCTATTTGTGGACTGAATCCATATTCATCTGCATTTCAGATTTATCAGGATAAAATTACTGATGAAATTGAGGAATTTGATAATGAGTCAATGAGACAGGGAAGAGACTTGGAGGAATATGTAGCTCGGAGATTTTCAGAAGAGACGGGACTTAAGGTGAGAAGAGCAAATGCGATTTTTCAGAATGAAGAGAATCCATTTATGCTTGCAGATTTTGATCGCCTGATAGTGGGACAGAAAGCAGGACTTGAATGTAAAACTGTATCTCCATATTCATCGGATAAATGGAATGACGGCAATATACCATTACATTATCAGATGCAGGTTCAGCATTATCTTGCAGTCAGCGGTTTTGATTGTTGGTATATTGCTGCTGTGATTTTTGGAAGAGAGTTTCTGATCAGAAAAATTGAACGAGATGAGGAGCTTATTAATTATCTGATTGATATTGAAAGAGGATTTTGGTATAACAATGTGCTTGCAGGGATTATGCCTGAGCCAGATGGTTCCGATAACTGTTCGGAAATGATTGCAAAAATGTACTTTAAAGGTCAGGAAAATAAAACAATCAAGCTTTCTGGATATAAAGAAATTCTGGATAGAAGAGCTGATTTGGACAAGTTGATTAAGAAAATGGAAAAGGAAAAGAAAGAAATCGATCAGAAAATTAAAATGGAAATGCAGGATGCAACCGTTGCGTTGGAAGCTGGGTATAAGATATCGTGGTCTAATTTTGAACAGAACAAATTAGATACGAAGAAACTGAAGGAAGAAAAGCCAGATATTTACAAAGAATATTGTAAAAGCAGCACAAACAGAAGATTTACAGTAAGTCATGCAGCATAGCGAGAGAATATGTATAAGTTAGATGAAATGGGGCAGATGGAAAGGGATGAGAAGATGATACAGCAGGAATTTGATTTGAAACAGGAACTTGCACAGCAGGCTGGCAGCCAGAAATCAGTGAAGGATGAAGTGAAGCTTACCAAAAATATGACAATTCCGGATATGGTAAAGGTTATGATGCCTGAAATTAAGAAAGCACTTCCCACAGTGCTGACACCAGAAAGATTTACAAGAATTGCATTATCAGCACTTAACAATACTCCTGCATTACAGAAGTGTACACCAATGAGTTTTCTTGCAGCATTGATGAATGCGGCACAACTTGGGTTAGAGCCTAATACACCATTAGGACAAGCATATTTAATTCCATATAAAAATAAAGGTGTTCTCGAATGTCAGTTCCAGATTGGATACAAAGGACTGATTGATCTCGCATATCGTAATGGTCAAATGCAGACTATTCAAGCACAGGCTGTATATGAAAATGATGAGTTTTCTTATGAATATGGATTGGAACCGAAATTGTTTCACAGACCAGCTTTTTCCGACAGAGGAGAGTTGGTCTATTTTTATGGGATTTTCCGTACTGTCAATGGAGGTTATGGGATGGCAGTTATGAGTAAGGCAGATATGGACATTTATGCCAAGACATACAGTAAAGCTTTTGACAGCGGTTATTCTCCTTGGAGATCTAATTATGAAGAGATGGCGAAGAAGACAGTAATCAAACAGGCTTTAAAGTATGCACCAATTAAGACGGATTTCCAGAGAGCTTTATCCACAGATGAAACAATCAAGAAGGAGATTTCCATTGATATGTCGGAAGTACAGAATGAAGTAATTGATGCAGCGTAATTAGAACTATACAATTCCCGGCAGAAGAGAAGTGCTACTGCCGGGGATTTTTTAAAGAAAGGAACGCAGATGATGGGTAGATTAAGTTTAGAGGATTTTATGCAAGAGGTTAAAGAAAAATTGCAGAAGAGATATAAAAATCTCAAGGTTTTTACGAGTGAAAATCTCAAGAATAACGGAACGAAGGTTTATGCAGTTACAATCGTAGATAGAGCAAGCAGTGTTTCGCCTTGCGTTAATGTAGAAGGTTACTATAAAAAATTTGAAAGTGGAGAATGTGATATGGAAGAAATTATTAAGGATATTGCGGAAATTTATGAGAAAAATGATTTGCACCATGATTTTGCTACTAACGTTTTCTCTGATTATGATAATGCTGCTTCTCATGTGCGAGGCAGACTGATTAATACAGAAAAAAATACAGAGCTTTTGAAGAAAGTGCCGCACAGAGAGTTTCTTGATCTTTCACTTATTTATGTAGTAGAACTGGGGTATGAAGAGCAGAAGAGAGTTCTCAGTATGCGTATTAATAATGAGCACATAAAATTTTGGGGTGTGACAGAGGAAGATCTTTATTCTCAAGTAAAAAATAACATGGATGAGATGGATGAAAGCTCATTTTGCAGTATGGAAGAGGTCTTTAAAGAAATGATCGGGAGTGGTGGTGAAGAAGTTTTAGAAGATTTTTCTGGAACATATCCGCCAATGTATGTTCTTACCAACAAAAGAAGATTGAATGGAGCTGTTGAAATATTGGATGCGAGGGTGCTCAGAAGATGTGCAGATGTATTTGGGAAGGATTTCATTGTAATTCCAAGCTCAATTCACGAGTGTTTGTTGGTGCCTGTCAGTGAAGAAATCAACGATTTTGACTATATAGCCAAGATCGTTCGGGATATTAATGATACACAGGTGCCAAAAGATGAGATTCTTTCTTATCATGTTTATAAATACGATAAGCAGACAGAAACAATGATGATTGTAGCTTAGAAAGTAGCTTATGAAGGGCATAGTTATTTTATTTGTGGAGCCGGAGAAAGGCGATCATTCTCTGACTCCATGTTTTTGTTCGTTTCAAAAGGTGTACCTTTTGGAACAAGCCGAAAACAGGAAAATATATCTGAATATTAGTTTCAGAAGTCTTATCTTGAATTTTGAAACTTGTCCCAAAAGTACAGAACTTTTTGAAACAGGATATTGAAAAAAGAAATGGTGATTCTATGGAAAACAGAAAATTTGGATATGCAAGAGTAAGTTCCACATCGCAAAATTTGGACAGGCAGATTATGGTTCTGAAAAAATATGTGGCAGAAGAGAATATAGTTGTAGATAAAAAATCCGGTAAAGATCTGGAGCGAGAAGGTTATCTGGCTTTGAAGGGACCTATGGGACTTCGGAAGGGAGATACACTTTATGTAGTGTCTTTGGACAGGCTTAGCAGAAATAAGAAGAATATCACAAGTGAAATTAAATGGTTTCAAGAGAAGGGAATAGATTTAAGGATTTTGAATCTTCCGACAACGATGGCAGATTTTCCAGAAGAACAAAAGTGGATAAAAGAGATGATAAATAATATTCTCATCGAAGTACTTGGCAGTTTTGCAGAACAGGAGCGTATTACAATTCGAAAAAGGCAACAAGCGGGAATAGAAGCGGCAAAAAAGAAGGGAAAATATCTTGGAAGACCTGTTATTGCAAAACCGGATAATTATGCTGAGGTAATGGTGCGTTGGAAAGCAAAAGAAATATCATCGGCAGAAGCAAGAAAATTATTGGGTGGAGTGAAGAAAAATACTTTTTATCGGTGGGTAAAAGAAGAAAAATAAAAATTGATGTTGCAGATTGCAGATAATCAAAGCCGGTTGCAAATAAACACAGATAAACAGTGTTTTTAAGTTTTATTTGAACATTTCATTAAAGATGGAAGGAGAAAATAGGTATGATAAAGAATGCACCGGATGTAATGACTGTAAAAGAAGTGATGAAGGTACTTAGATGTGGAAGAACTAAAATTATGGAATTTATTCATAATGGAGTCTTGGAAGCACATTATGTATGTGGAAAATGGCTTGTGTTTAAAGAAGATGTAGAAGAGTTTATTCTCAGATCTTAGAAATAAGGTGATGTAGGTTTTGTACCTGCATCATCTTTTTTTGACAGTAGAACTTGATTTAAGGCGGTAGCACTCAGCATAACCATACGAAAAATGGTTATGCTGAGTGAAATTTTTTATATAAAGAACAGTCATGTTCCATGGCATGAAAAATGATTTTATGAGGGTGGTGTTAATGAGGAGTTGAGTTTATATGTTCATTGATGTAGTTTTGTAAATCTGTTTCTCTTACAAGTATTTTATTCCCGATTTTTCCTGACGGGATGGATTTTTCCCGGAGTAGTTTATATCCTGTGGTTTTACCAATAGATAATGCTTGGCAGACTTCATTGACAGTAAGTAATTTATTGAAGTTATTCATAATCGTGTCCTTTCTTTTCGGCGTATGTAGTTATTTACAGGTTAATAGCGTGATAAAATTTTATTTTTGATTGTCATTAGTAATATGTTAGTCAAATTAAATGATAAATAATGATGCTGATTGATGTCATTCAATAACATTTAATACCGTGTTTTTTTATTATGGTGCTTACAAGTAGATAATGAAAATGTGAGTACAAAAAATTAGAAAGATTTTTGTGGTTTTCATAAGACAAATTCGAATGGCAAGTGATAAAAACAGATTTTCAAGAAAAGAGTATGGCGTATCCTGTTAATGTATTGATGTAAAGTAAAAATAGCTTGTATTTAATATCAATGCATAATAATACTATATATAATAATATAACATATTTAGTTTAAGGATATACAGTAGTACGTTATAAAGCAATATTTATATCTGACGGAAAGAGGTAATTATGAATAAAACAGAAAGAATTAATATTAGAGTTACTACAAGAGATAAAAAAAGTTTAGAATCTCATGCATTAAAGAATAATATGAAACTGTCTGAGTATATTTTAGATTGTTGTAAAAAGAAAAAGACCGTACCTATAAATCCATCTGATAATATTCGGAAAGCAGTGGAATTACAGGAGGCGTTGAACTATATAAAAGAAAAATATGGAGATGACGATTATTTGCGAAAGGTTGTTGATAGATTATGGAAACTATAATGAAGATGCTAAAAGATAGATACGAGAAGGATAAGGATATTCAAGAGTTAACACAATATATTGCAGGAGAAGGAACAAATAAAGAGAAAGAAGAGGTTTTTTACATTGGAAGCAAGGGATTAGATCAAGAACATGATAAGGCTGCAAAGCAGATAATCAAGATGCAAAGAGCATTAAAAAAAAATAATGGAAGAAGAATGTATCACATGATAATTTCTTTTAACACGAGTACGAAAAATCTCTTGAAAGTAAAGGCAGTAAGCAAGGCTGTAGCGAAAATAATTTACGAAGAAGGATATTTAGTATATTATGGAATACATACATCCACTGATAATTTGCATATACATTTTGCGATTGATTCCGTGAATTATCTTTCAGGGAAAAAGTGGCATAAGAGTAGATCGGAATTTATGTCATTTAGAAATAAGGTACTTGACTGTGGGAGTGCTGAATATTCGGTTTGGAATTGATTGAGGTCAGAAAAATGGATGTTGCACAAAAGATATGATGATTTTGGAGGTTATGGGATTATGTCAAAGGATCTGAGAAAAAGAAAAGATAAAAAATTTGTGCAATTTGCAAAAGAGCAGCAGAAAATAGCAAATAGCAAAGGAACGTGGGGACAGCAGTCTTCCAATGCAGTATACTTGACAACCAGTGCGATTGTAAAAAGGCTTCAGTTGTTGCTGCCTGCAAATCTTATATGTAATCATAACGGAGAAATTATATGTCTTGTAAATCCATATGGTATATGGACAATAAATTCTGATACACAGGATTCAGCAATTTTCGACTGGGATTCTGATAGAGACCCAACTCAAGAAGAACTAAATCAAAGGGAAAAAGACTTAAATGAATCAAAGGATGAAGTTAATAAAAAGAAAGAAAAAATTATAGAACAATGGAAAGATGAAAACAGGAAAGAAGATGGAGGATCTTCATCAGTCAAAGCGACACTTGAAAATGAGTATAAAGCTCAAGAAAGAAAATCAGAAAAAATAAGGGATGAAGAACTCAAGTTAAGAGATTCGCATACTATCTTTGAGACATTTACAGATACAGAGAGGGAATTATATGAACTTTTATTAAAGGATATACGATTCCATCGTGTTGAGCCTGGTCATGTAGATGGAAAATTAATAAAAAAAGAGGGATGGAGCGTTGTTGATGAACAAGAGCGTTGGAAAATATTTGACTTATTTATAAAAGCTGTAACAGAAACTAAGGAAAATCAGAAAAAATGGAATTTGACTGACACAGACCTTGTTAAGATTAGAAAAATTTTTTTCGACCCGGATTATAATAAAATTATTCCTGTAAAGAAGAAGCTTTTGGATATGGAAACGCCTGATAGCTGGATAGAGATTATAAAAAATAATTCAAAAACAGAGGAAGAGTTTATAAGTAGTCTTAAAAAACTGGAAAAAGTGTTAAAAAGGTTTGGCATTACTCAGCAGACAGTAGATGACATCAATGAAGGAGAATGTATTAAAGAGGCGATAAGAAGAGGAATAGAAAAGAGGAATAGAAAAGATGGGTAAGGAATAGAAAATGGAAGTCTGAATCAGCAGAGGCTATGAAAAAATGTAAATAAGATTTTTCTATGATAATACAAGGCGAAAAGTTCATTTGTTGGGCTTTTCGCTTTTGTTTTTTGAAGAAATAGCTAACTTGTGTATTTATAGTACAGAAGTCAACATAAAAATGAAATGGCATAAAACTACATTTTTATTTTTATGTCGAGAATTTTGACGTTTATAGATAAGATTATATCAGAATCATGATTCAAGTATTTATCATCAGTAATCAGCAATGGTGTGACTGATAAAATCTTATTTCTGTAGCTTTAGAAAGAAAAAAATAAAAATTATTTGTAAATAAGGTGGGAAAGTGGGAAATTAGTCCCCTTTTTCCCACCCAAAAAAGAAAGTGAGGTTATCAAAATGCCAAAAAATAAAAATGTATCTTTAACAGATGAGCAGTTTATGATGTTGCTCAATGGTATCAGCAGTAGAAATGATAAAAGTTTGAATTTGACAGAAGAATGGAGCAAAGTCGTGGATGATCCTGAGATCCTTTCGGCATTGACAAATCAGGTTCAGAGGTGGCTGGATAATGAGTATGCAAAAAGAATGAAAGAAATGACTAAAAGTTATGAGGTTCAAGTGCATGCCCAGAATAAAAGTCTTAGAAAAATGCAGCATAAGGTAGACTCTATGGAAGCGAAGATGCAAATGATGGCAAGAGAGGTCAAAAACAATGCTCGTATCATTCAGAAAGACGGTGATCGAATCAGCGAAGTGCTTAATTTGAAAGACAAGATAAAAGAATCTCGTAAAAATTATAAGCAGCTTGAGGAAGAGGTACAGGCTATTTCTAAATTTTTAAAGCAGCTTACATTTCGTATGCATATTGCGATTCCGGGAGATTCCCTTAAGAAAGCTACAAAAAAATTAAAGCGTTTGGGTAATCCGTATTATTATGCAACAAGTTCTAAGAAGGCAACGATGTTACCGGATTTTTTACAGAGTGAGATCGTTGATACGGATTATAGGGAAGTATGACTATGCCAGAAAGAAATGAAATCGCAGCAGAAAAAGAAGAATTTAAGCTGAATGAGGGTTATTATATCGGAAATCACAAGGTTGCCGATTTTGAACCTTATGTATCTAAAAAATATGTAATCAAAGATCTTGTATCAGATATTGAGACAGTTTCGTATGATGTCAAAGTGAAAAAGCAGGAAGGGGGTGAGTCAAAAGCATTGAGAGTTACGGATTTTCTGAAAATAGATTATTTTCGAGACTTTCACCAGAGTACAATTATGCTCACAAATTTTGACAAGAAAATGTTGGCTTATAAACTCCAGAAGGAAGCTTTAAAAGCAGATTTGGTATCAGAAGTAACTGTTAGAGCTGCACCCGGGTATTATCATCTGAATGATGAACCAATTATGGTGATAGCAGATAAAATTTTTAGTCCAAGCGAGATAACCGAAACGGTTGAATCAATCTCGGAGCATAAATGGTTGCCGGAAGTGGAATATAGTGACGACATCATTCGAAAGTATATTAAATTTATGCCTGGAGTTACGGAGGTTTTGTTTTATTCGGCATTATCGACCATCATTCAGCCACTTTTGATAGAAACAGGAAATATTCCGGGATTTGTTACTGCCTTAATTGCTCCTTCGGGACATCTTAAAACCACACTGGCAAGAATTTATACGCAGTGGACAGTCTCAACTTCAAATTTAGAAACGCTGTTTGACGACAGAATTTCCAATGATAAGCTGACAAAGAATATTTATCTGGCGGTAGGACTGAATTATTTGATTGATGACTATCATAAGAAGAATCGTGAATATGACAAACGTAAGTACCGAGATCGATTAGATGCGGTTACGAGAATTGCTTCTGAAAATAAGATGGCGGCGATGATTTTTATTACGGCAGAATCCATTGAGGGAGAAAGCATTTTTTCTGAACAGGACAGATTGTTGGAGATACATATTCCCAAAATGACTATGGAGCTGGCTAAATATAAAAATGCACTTACAACCATGAAACAGGAAGAAATGGCATCCATTGCACAGGCGTTTGCAAAAGCTGTTATGCGTGATGTGAAAAAGACAAAAGAACTGATTCAGGGGTTTGTTCAAGATTATCAGGTGCCAGAATGGGTAGATGTCACTACCAGATTAGGGCATCATATAATGATTATTTTGCTGTCAGAATATTTATTCAGAATGCTTATATGTAAAGGGGATGACAGGATTTCACATTTGAGTGATTTAAGAAATGCCTTAGAGGTCAATGGGAAAAAACAAACAAAAGAATTAAAACGTCTCAGAAGTAAGGAGAATGAGCGGAGCTATATTCTTGAGATTTTTGATATTTTAGAGAACAGAGCTCAGGATAATTCTGACATTCACATTACCAGAGATCCGAAACAGTATGATGAAAATAGGATTGGTTCTGCCTATTGGGATATAAGTAAGAACGTGTGTTATATTACATCAAACAATCTGGCAGATATTCTTAGAAAACGTATGGGACATGCTGTTTCAGTGAGAAAGGTATCGGAGGAGTTACATGATTTTGGAGTCCTGATAGAAGATAAGGATAAACGAAGTGTAAAGTTCAGACAAAGAAGACATTATTTAATCGACTATATGGCACTGAAAAATGTTTGCTCATACTTAGCTGGAGATGAGTAGGGAAAAGTATAAAATTTTGTTTATATATCATTTCTAAGTAAGAATATAAAGCTGACAATCAATGCTATTGAAGAAAGGAAAGGAGACCATTATGGAAGCAGAAAAATCAAAAAAGACATCATCAATGTATTACACAGCCATGGATGTGCAGGAGATGCTTGGCATCAGTAAGGGAATGGCATATAAAATCTTGAGAAAGTTAAATGCGGAGTTGGCTGCGAAGAATTATATTGTCATTCCGGGAAAAATACCACGAGCATATTTCGCAGAGCATTACTATGGAATGTCAAATTAAGCTGTACTATGCCGGCTCTTAAGGAATATTAGGAGCCGGCAGAAAGAAGGTAAAAAAATTTGTATTTTGGAAGAGACAAAAAGAATAATTGGGAAGTACGTTTCTATTATAAGGATTTCACTGGAAAGAGAAAACAAAAACATCGTACAGGCTTTAAAACCAAACGGGAAGCACAGGCATGGGCAAATCAATATATAATGCAGCAAAATCATAATCTGGATATGACATTTAGATCATTTTGGGACTTGTATCGTGAAGATATGAAAGAGAGACTTCGAGAGAATACTATTCGGACAAAAGAGTATATAGTGGAACTGAAAGTTTTGCCTTATTTTGGCTCAAAAAAAATGGTTGAGATTACTCCGTCGGACGTGCGTCAGTGGCAAAATAGTCTGATGAAGGAAAACTATTCCCAGACATATTTAAAAACTATTAATAATCAGGTATCTGCTATATTTAACTATGCAGTCAAGTATTATAATCTTCCAAGAAATCCATGTTCTGTAGCTGGTAGCATAGGGAAATCCAAGGCAGATGAAATGAAGTTTTGGACGAAGGAGGAGTTTGAGAAATTTCTTGAATTTGTGAGGGATAAGCCCTTATCCTATTATGCTTTCAAGACATTGTTTTGGACAGGGATTCGTATTGGTGAACTCCTTGCCCTTACAATAAAAGATTTTGATCCGGTGAATAAGACCTTGACGATAAATAAATCGTATCAAAGAATCAAGGGAAGGGATGTGATTACCGATCCGAAAACGCCCAAAAGCAATAGAGTTATAACGCTTCCTGAATTTATGGTACATGACTTGAATGAGTATATCGGAATGCTCTACGGCATTATGGAAAATGACAGATTATTTCATACTACAAAATCATATTTGGAGCATGAGATGATCCGAGGATGTGAGTTATCCGGTGTTAAGAAGATTCGCCTGCATGATTTGAGACATAGTCATGCAAGCTTACTGATATCAGAATTGGGGTTACAGCCTAATCTGGTGGCAGATCGTCTTGGACATGAGAAGATTACGACTACTTTACAGACCTATTCACACCTTTATCCAGATAAGAATCGAGAGTTAGCAGACAAGCTCGAAGAATTTGTGAGTGAGAGTGAGAAATATAATGCTAAGGAGATGTATAATGCCAGGAAAACATAATAAACCAACGATTGCATTTCGCCCATCCAGTTCTTGGCAATATTCTCTTATTAACGAGAGAGCTAAGCTGTCAGGAATGGCAAAAAAGGATTTTATTTGCAGAAGCCTTATTTATGCAAATATATGTGTAGTTGGAAAGAAAGAGAATATACGGATTATAGTGGATGCCGTACAGGAATTACAGTATGCGATGCAAGAGATTGTAAGAGATTTGAAAACGGGAGATTTTCCGCTATCGGAAGAAGCGTATCTGACATTAAAAGAGGATATGCTTGCTTTAGCAATTACGGTTGTTGATATACTTAATGGAGCAGCGTATCTTTTTGACCAGAAACCCACTGTAAATAATAAGCACTGGAAAAGTGATTTGGAGCTTGAAGATTTCAGAAATAGTTTGGGATTAGCTACCAAAAGTAAAAGTAATTGCTGATTTTAAACTTTTGAGATATAATAATATTGAGTAATTATATCTCAGGATAGAATTACGAAAGAGGTGATAATTTGTCAGAAATCATAAAAGGTCATTGGTCAGAGGAAACATTAAAGGCAGTTGATAAACTGTGCCTCTTCGATGATGATTTCATGAGCTTGGTCTTTGATAAAAATATTGAAGCCACAGAATATCTCTTGAATACAATATTTGAGAGAGAGGATATGCATGTTCTTGAGGTAAAAGGTCAGCACGAATATAAGAATGTACTTCCCTATAGATGTATCATAATAGATATTAGAGCGGTAGACAGCTTTGGTAAGGTATATGATATTGAAGTGCAGCGTGCAGATGCCGGAGCGATACCACAAAGAGCCAGATTCCACAGTGCGTTAGTGGATAGCAAACTTCTCAAGGGAGGTCAGGAATTTAAAGAAATTCAAGATTCGTATGTGATTTTTATTACGCAAAATGATGTGATAGGAGATGGTTTGCCATTGTATCATGTAGAACGAATTATCAAAGAGTGTAATAGAGATTTTGCAGATGGATCTCATATCATTTATGTAAATGGTGCATATAAGAATGATAATAGCCCGATTGGTAGACTGGTTCATGATTTTAGGTGCACCAGATCGGTAGATATGTTCAGTGATGTACTCAAAAACCAAGTGAAATATTATAAAGAAACAGAAGGAGGTCGAGAAGTTATGTGTCAGATTATTGATGATGTAGCAGAAAGCAGAGCAGAAGCAGAGAGACTTGATACGTTGTTCAATACAATGAAGAACTTAATGGATTCCATGAAATGGACCTCTAAGCAAGCACTGGAAGCGATGAGGGTATCTGATAAAGATCAGGCAATTATTTTAAAGAGACTTTAATAAAGATTTCGTAACTTTACAATTCCATTTATAAACTTGTAAACTGGTGTTTAGAGAAAAAAGAAGCACAAAAGTAATGATATTACTTTTGTGCTTCGCTTCTTTAAAATAATACTTGAGACTGTAATTAATTCTGTGTAAACTCTAAAAGAGCTATATACCCTCTTGGATT
>OKRU01000872.1_pt1 | contig 30287 bp, 29 predicted proteins | sample 1601131 | NCBI WGS metagenome assembly OKRU01 (sample SAMEA3541558, study PRJEB24748) | human gut metagenome | biome: human gut; feature: human-associated habitat; material: faeces | place: China | collected 2012
AAGCTGAGACTGCCGGACCAGCAAATCGCAAAGCTGCCATCAATTTTTAAAACGGCGGTCAGCCAGAACGCCTCCGGCCAGTGTCCCGGCCAGCGCTGGAAGCAGTGCCAGCGCAGTCGCCGCACCGTACACCGCCGCCGAACCGGTCTGTCGCAGCAGGATCAGCGGCAGCACGAACCGCAGCGCCGCATTGCCGAACAGTGAAATGATCTGCCCCAGTACCACCTGTACAAATGGTCCCATCGTATCGTCCTTTCTTTTCCATTTACAGACCGTCGGTCTGTAAAATCATCTGAAAAAGGCGGAGCTTTCTCCGCCGGCTCTTTTTCTGTTATTTCTCCGGGCACAGTTCTTCCAGCTGAAGGGCCTGTTCCTCCGTGAGCAGGTCCAGCCCCAGCGCCCTTGTCATCTGCTGAAAGACCCGGTTGCGTGCTCTCTGCTGCGTGCGAGTCGTAGGGCGGCTCTGGGGCGGCAGCCACAGATCGGCCAGAAAGAACAGCGCACCGGCCAGTGCATCGGGGTCTCCGGTATGGATGCTGCCATCGGCCACGCCCTGCCGGACAAGGGGTGCAATACACTCCGGCACCAGACGTTCCTCGATGCTCTGCCACTCCAGTACCAGAAAATACGGGTCATCGGTCAGGTGCGGCAAAGTGCGGCCCATGCGCTGCTGCCGGTCTCCTGCAAAGGACATCGCAAACACTGCCTGCAGCTTCTGCAGGCCGGTCAGACCCGCTGCTTCCCGGATGCGGCACAGCGGCTCCCACATCTCATCCCCCATGCGGTCGCCCACCTTCCGGGCGATCTCCTCCTTGGAGCGGAAATGATGATACACCGCCCCCTTGGAAAGACCCGTTGCGTCGATGATGTCCTGCAGAGTGGTGCTCTGGTAGCCCTTTTCCGCAAAAAGTGCGGCGGCGGCATCCAGGATCTTTTCCACCGTCTGTTCCGGATATTTGTTGCGCGGCATCTGCTCGTCCTCCTTTACAGACCGCTGGTCTGTATCTTCAGCATACACCCGCCGCGCCGTCCTGTCAAGCCGTTTTTTTCAGTTATTTCCATTGATTTGCCATTAAAATAACATCGGAAAATCAATTTTTTTCAATACATAACTCATCGGGTCAAATTTCTGAATCGTCCGAAGAATTTCACTCTGTTTTGCGCACTCCGAAATCTCCCTGCACCACGTTACATCCTGAAACGCTCCTATCACTGCCAGCAAAACCCAGATTAAAACAATTCCGATACAAGCACCGAAAATGGCACCTCCCAGCCGATTTACGGTTTTCAGCACCGGTATGTGGTCTACTAATTTCAGCACACGGACTACAATTCCCACCGCAATCACTGCCACAAGAAGCGCAATTACATACGCCGCACCGCTTTGCACTTCAGAATTTGCCGCAAACAGCGGTTTTAGAACCGGCACCAAAATCATCGTAAGGGCAAGCACCACAACCATCCGCAAAAGTGAAAATACTTTTAATAAAAGTCCTTTATGAACGCCATCCAGTATGCACACCAAAAAGATTCCGGCGGCAATCAGTTCCACAAGTGTTGTACTCATGTTTTTTCCTTTCTCATTTCGTCTGCAATCGTATTTTCTGTATCGTCGATGAATCAATCAGTGTATAAACCTGTCCATCTGATGTCGGATACACCGCATCAATTTCCTGCTCAAAATGATAATCAAATTTGTCATGTCCATTAGTTCTCAAAATATTGCAGGAACGGTTTCCCGTAAAAATAATTTCATCTCCGTACATTTCCATATCTGCATATTCATAAGAAATGTCCTGCTGCATTTTTTCCCTGCCGGACAAATTATACAAATTTAATGTTTGTTTTTTTGCATTTCCCTCTTTTTGCAGGACAAAAGCTAACGCATCATCTCCCACAGCAAGGCTTTTAATTGAATCTGAAAATGTTTTTTCCGTAACAACTTCCGGCTGTTTCATCTGTCCAAAAATGGAATACCCCTTTTCGTGGGCAACCAGCACTTCATCATCCGACACAAATTCAACATCGGCAATCATCTTGTTTCCGAATGACTTTCCGCCTACCAATGTATTTTTGTCCTGTCCAACTTCCGTAAAATTGTAAAAGCTGACTTTCGTTTCAAAATCACTGCTGCCTGCTATCATATAAGAAGTGACAACACTTTTCCCATCCGGTGAAATATCAAAATCAAGCGGATATCCTTCCTCCGAAACATTGGTTGGAATTTCCACCAATAAACTCTCTGCATTGCTGTACGGATTATAAATGTTTAAAACATTGGAATCCTTATCCTGCAGAAGAATCGCAACAACGCCCTGTCTTGCCACTTTTGCGCGCACAATCGGAAGGCTTGTCTCAACGGTAACGCCTTCATCTTTTCCATTATAAATATGACACTGTTTCCCGCCCACATCAGCAACCGACACATAATCGCCACACACGTCCACCTGTGGCTGCTTCATTTCATAACCGCCATTCCACAAACTTTTCCCTTCGTTATTAATCTCACTAATACCACTGCGGCTGTATTTTAAAATATTTCCATTATGATACCGGTAATTCACATTGTTACTGTCGCTGCGGTTCACTTTGTTTTTCACTTCATAGCCACGGTAACACCGATTTCCATATAAATAAGAGGCCACACCAAAGCCGCCGGCAACAAACATCAGCCCCAAAATCACCAGACCCACAATCCATTTCTGCTTATTTTTCAAAAAGTCTTTCATTTTCTACCCTTCTTGCTCGTACTCGAATCGAAAATTTCTCTGATTACGGTAACTTATATTATAGCATAGAAAAGAATTATTGTGCAACGCCATTTTGCGCAGGTGCCGAAGGTACGGGCGTTGGCGAAACACTCGGCACCGACGTATTTTCCTGTGTTGGTGGAACCGTTGTCGGGCACGGCGTAAGCTTTGCTTTCTGCGTCTCCACAATCGTCTTGTCCTGATTTGCGGGATGCGACTGATTCATCGTCTGGATTGTATTCAACTGCTGCTTCACCTGATTGAGCGCAGACTGGTTCTGCATCAGTACAACAAATGCAAACACGACAATCAATGCAGTCACTGCCGCTATGCCATACCCCATATGTACTTCCTTCTGTTTTTTCTTTGTCCGAAACTTTTCTTTTTCCTCCATAATACCGCGAATATTTCTCACTACGCGGTCATCTTCCTGCTCCACAATATGAACATGACGATTATTTTCCCTCTCCATATAATGAAGCATCTCCGGATTTTTCTCATAATAAATATAGTAACCCTTTTGTTTTTCCAACTGTCCGCTGCGATACAAAAAGAAACTATCTTCACCGTCTGTTTCATCATAAAGATATAAAACCTTATCCCGTTTTTCAAAATTCAGTTTATGCATCTGAAGAAGCTGCCCCGCTTGATTAACAGAAAATCCCTGACAACTGTAAAACCATCCGACAATTTCCAAATCCGTAAAATTTTCCTTCATTTCCGAATAAATGTAATCCCAGTCTTCATCGGTAAATTTCGGACCGCTCCGCCCTGCAAAATTATGAATTTCCACGACACCTGAAATCTGGTAAATTTTCTCCCCATCACATATCAGGCTCGTGCCCAAAAGCACTGCTGCCTTTTCCATCCCATGACTCTGCTCTGCCAAACGTTTTACAAAACGAATGACATAATCTTCCATATAAATTCGTCCCCGTCCCGGAATCTCTCCAATCTGCCGAACACTTTTTGGTCTTGTCCACTGCATGACTTGTCCTCCCTTTATTGTTTTTTCTCAATCGACAGTTTTATCATATCACTCTGCGAGAGCGGATTTTGTCGATTCAGAACCCGAGAACAAATTTTATTGAAGTTTTTTCCGCATGATTTTTGGAAATAATGAGAATACTTTTGTTAGGATGCTCGGTTTTCAAAGCCAATGGGTGTTCTTTACCAAACAACACAGAAAGGTTTTTTATTATGGCAGAATATTTTAATCCCGGCGAAAGCCGTTCCTTATTTAATTTTACTACATCACTTCAGAATTTATTAGAGAAAAAGAATTACCATTCGCGCGACATCATCCTTGTCTGCATCGGCTCCGACCGTGCCACCGGCGACTGCCTAGGTCCGATTGTCGGTCATAAATTAGCACGTTTTTGCAACACACATAAAAACAGCCTCCATCTTTTTGGCACACTGGAACAGCCCATCCATGCCAAAAATCTGGAAGCCACTTTACAATTCATTCATTCCTGTTATAAAAACGCACTGATCATCGCAATTGACGCTTCTCTTGGTGTCGTCGAACACGTCGGCTATATCACGTTAGGCGAGGGATCGCTCTGTCCCGGCGTCGGCGTTGATAAAAATCTTCCGGAAGTAGGTGACATTTTTATCACCGGTATTGTCAATCTTTCCGGATTTGGGAGCCAGATGCTGCTGCAGACAACGCATTTAAATCTTGTCATGCAGCTCGCTGATTTCATCAGTCTCGGACTGTTTCGATGTCTTATGCACTCACAGTTCCGTTCTTCCCTCAAGTGCGCGGAATAATGTCATTTCGTCAATAAATTCAAGCGCACCGCCAACCGGAACTCCGCTGGCAATCCGGGTTACTTTAATCCCCGCCTGCTTGACATATTTGCTTATCCAAAGTGCTGTTGCTTCTCCTTCCACCGTGGAATTTGTCGCAATAATAACTTCTTTGATATCTTCCCGTTGAAGGCGCTGCAGCAGTTCCTTGAGTTTTAAGTTCTCTGGCTGCACACCAACCATTGGATTCACCGCACCGTGAAGTACATGGTACACGCCCTTGTACTGTCCGGTTTTCTCATAAGCCGCCAAATCACTTGGTTCCTCGACTACCATAATCGTCTGGTGGTCTCTTTTTTCGTCCGCACATACCTGACACAATTCCCGGTCAGACAAATTAAAACATTCTTTGCAAAAACAAATCTTCTGCTTTGCCGTCAATATACTGTCCGCTAAATGTTTCACGCGTGCTTCCGGCAGATTTAAAATATGCAGTGCCAGCCGCTGTGCTGACTTTGGACCAATGTTTGGCAAACTTGCCAATTCTTCGATTAAATTTGTAATCGACTCACTATAATACTTCATTAGAATGGGAAGCCTCCGCCAAGGTTCAATCCGCCGGTCAATGCTTCCATGGATTTTGCACTGTCTTCTTCGAGCTGGCGCAATGCCTCATTCGTTGCCGCCACAATCAAATCCTCTAACATTTCAATATCATCCGGATCAACAACCTCTTCGCTCAATTTTACGGAAAGAACTTCTTTTTTACCGGAAACTTTTACCGTAACGGCACCGCCGCCGGCTGTCGCTTCATACTCTTTTTCTTCCATTTCTTTTTGTGTTACTTCCATCTGACGCTGCATTTTCTGTGCCTGTTTCATCAAATTATTCATGTTTCCCGGCATTCCGCCCTGAAATCCACCTCTTCTTGCCATTTTTCTTCTTCCTTTCTTTTTCTATGTCGGTCAATCCAACATTTCAATTTCTACATTTTTTATTATATTCCGCAGCTCCGGCAAAGCATTCATTTCCTGGCGATTTTCCACAAAACGCACATCTAACGAAATCTCTTTGCCCGTCAATTGACCGGCTGCCTCAATCAGCACCTGCTGATTTTCCTCTTTTTTAAAATATTCGGCAGGCATTCCCTGCGTAAAAGCAAGCACCAGTTTTCCTGCCTCTGATACAGAAATTCTCACATCTAAAAGCATAGACCGCGACACCTGATCAATTCGTCCAAGTATCTGGTTCCAGTTTGCCACCACATCTCTTACATCATCAGGAACTGCTTCAGGACGAATTTCTCTCTGTGGCTTGATTACCGTTTTGTTCTCAGATGCTCCTGCACTTTGCGCTGCCACAAAGGTACCGGACTCCATCATCTCCTGCCACTGTTCATTCTTCTGCTCCAACTGATTTAACCGCTGAATCAAAGAATCGTAATCCGTCTGCATCTGCGGACGACACAAGCGAATCATCGCCATTTCAAGCATGACTCGCTTATTGTTTGCATATTTCATATCATTTGCCAAATCCGACAAAATGCGGATATAGCGGAACAAAATTTCTAATTCAATCTGCTCGGCAAAACGGGAAAGTTCCTGCCTGTTTTCCTCCGACATATCCACTAACTGCTCTGCCTCATCCGCAGTTTTCACAACCAAAAGATTGCGCAGATACCAAATCAGTTCATTGACAAATTGTGATAAATCCTTGCCCTGCTCAACCATCTCAGCCACAATACCAATCACGCCATCAACCTGATTTTTTATCAAAGCCTCCATCAGCCGGTGATATACACTGTGGTCAACAGCACCAAGAATTTTCAAAACATTTTCATACGTTAATTTCTGCCCGAAATAAAAGGAAATACACTGTTCCAAAAGACTTAAGCCATCACGCAGTGCGCCGTCTGCCTGTCTCGCAATGTATGTGAGCGCCTTGTCTTCTGCCTCAATTCCTTCTATTTCTAATAATTCCCGCAGTCTTGCCGCAATTGTTTCCACCTGAATCCGTTTGAAATCATAGCGTTGGCAGCGCGACAAAATGGTAAGTGGAATCTTATGTGCCTCCGTCGTTGCCAAAATGAAAATCAGATAGGAAGGCGGCTCTTCCAATGTTTTCAAAAGTGCATTAAATGCGCTTGTCGAGAGCATATGCACCTCGTCAATAATATACACTTTGAAACGTCCCTCTGCCGGTGAATACTGCACTTCATCAATCACCTGCCGGATGTCATCCACACGGTTATTCGATGCCGCATCGATTTCCACTACGTTCATGGAAGACTGCTCCTCAATTGCCTTACACATTGCACACTCACCACAAGGACCATTCGGTCCCGGATTTTCACAGTTTACTGCCTTTGCAAAAATTTTGGCAACCGTCGTTTTTCCGGTTCCTCTCGTTCCGCAAAACAAATAAGCATGTCCAATCCGGTCCGCCTGAATCTGATTTGTGAGCGTTTTTACAATATGTTCCTGCCCCCGGACACAGGAAAAGTCCTTGGGACGATATTTCCGATATAAAGCCTGATATGACATAATTGCCTCTTTCTGTTACACACCAAAACTGATGCCCAAATTTTTCGCCTCGCGGATAATGGAAGAATCCGGGTCTACCATCTTTAATTTACCCGCTACTTCTTCTAACGGAATCGGAATGATTTCTCTATTTTTAAATCCAACCATGTATCCGTATTTTTCTTCTAAGATCAACTGAGCCGCTGCTGCCCCAAGGCGGCTGGCAATCACACGGTCATACGCACACGGGCTTCCCCCGCGTTGTGTGTGTCCCGGCACCGTAATGCGAATTTCCTGCCCGGTGCGCTCCTCAATCTCTGCTCCTATTTTATAGGAAACACTTGGATACGGATTATTCTTTAATTTTGCTTTTCTCTCTTTCTTCGTAAGAAGTGCGTCCTCCTTACTAATTGCACCCTCTGCCACTGCCAGAATCGAAAAACGCTTTCCGGCATCCGTGCGCTTCTGAATTGCCTGTACCACAGCGTCAATATCATATGGTATTTCCGGAATCAAAATCACATCTGCCCCCCCGGCAATCCCGGCATGAAGTGTAAGCCATCCAACTTTATGTCCCATAACTTCCACGATAAATACTCTTCCGTGCGAATACGCTGTCGTGTGAATACAATCAATCGCCGTAGTCGCAATATCCACGGCACTCTGGAAACCAAATGTCATATCCGTTCCCCAAATGTCATTGTCAATGGTTTTTGGAAGCCCTACTACATTTAAGCCTTCCTCCCGCAGCATATTGGCGGATTTCTGTGTGCCATTTCCTCCCAAAATCACAAGACAGTCAAGTTTTAATTTATGGTAAGTATTCACCATCGCCGCCACTTTATCCATGCCGTTGGCATCCGGCTTTCTCATATTCTTAAACGGCTGTCTCGAAGACCCAAGAATCGTTCCACCCTCCGTCAAAATACCGGAAAAATCAAGCGGTTTCATTTCTACATACTTTTCATACATCAAACCCTTATACCCCTCAAGGATACCGATAATCTGTGTGTCCGGGTCTGCATTATACAACGTTTTTGCCACGCCGCGCATTGTTGCGTTCAAAGCCTGGCAGTCACCACCACTGGTCAAAAAAGCTACTCGTCTCATATCTGCCTCCCTTTCGAAAGTACGTGTCTTAGATACGTTCTTTAGTTTACCCTATTTTGCGGGTTTAGGCAATAGTGGAATGAATTTCGTACGAGGGTTAGTCAGAAAAAGAATTCTAGCACCATCTCTTTTCAGCATAAAAAAGATACTATAGACCTATCTTACAACAGGTCTATAGTATCTTGTAATTATTATTTTACTTTAATTTTCTTAACAGCACTAAAACTTCCGTATACTTTCTTACCAGCTTTGTCTTTTCGATATGCAGCTACTTTGATAAAATACTTTTTGCCCTTTTTCAGCTTTTTCGTAACATAATTTGCTTTCTTAGTAGTAATCTTAACGGCTGCCTTCTTAAATTTCTTATCGGTCGAATACATCACCCGATAACCGGCTGCCCTCTTGACTTTCTTCCATGAAATCTTAGCTTTTTTTGCCTTTGTCACTGTTACTTTTACACCCTTGACTTTAGCCACTTTAATCTTTTTTACTGCCCTCACAGTCGCTTTCGGCTGTGGGCTTTCTATTTTCTTGTTTTCTGAAGACTGTGTCAGTGCCGGTGTCTGACTTGGTACAATAGTCGGTGCCGGTGTTTCCGTAACATTCGGTGTAGCAGTCGGCGCCACACTTGGTGTCGGTACAGGAGTCGGCTTTGGTGTCGGATCCGGAATTGCATCGGCACCTTTTTCATCTACAAATCTCCAGTGATCAAATTTAGCCAGAGATACCTTATCTTCTCCCTTAAATACCATATATAGGTCATGAATTCCCGTTGCATTTGTTATATCCGTAGAAAGTATTTTGAATATATACTCACCACCGGTATTATCAATACTAAGTGTTCCGATCAATGGTCCACCTGCTGAATCCAAGTGTAATTCCATAGTTGCTTTTTTCTCGCTTGCTATGGCAGCTCTAAAGGAAACCGCACTCTTTTCACCAAAATCCACATTTTTTACTTTAATCGTACTTCCATTTTTAATGTCACAAAGGTTCACTCCCACTGTGCCATTTCCTTCTGACTCAACATTTGTTCCTTTTGCATAGGTTTCTGCCTCCGTCCACTGATATGGATCCAGTTTTGCAATTGGGGCAGGTCCGTCCTCTGTCATATTTAAAGTAGGGAATGTACCGTCCTCATTATATTTAAACTCTTCCACAGAAACAGAACGGTGATAATTGCCGCCTCCCTTTAATTTCTGATCGTGATAGAACAGATACGAGTGTCCCATAAAGTCTACAACACCCGGATGATTGGTGTAACAGTAACCTTGGGATGGCATAATAACATCCTGATATTCCCATGGTCCGGTAGGTGATTTGCTTGTAGAATATGCCAGATGTTCATTTCCTCCTTTCGGTCCAAATGCAGCGTATACCATATAATATAGACTGCCTCGCTTATAGAACCATGGTCCCTCTCCATAAGAGCATTGACGGGATACTTTTCCATTTTCCGTCACCTTAGGACCGAAACCTGACTCATTCATATCGATTGATTCTATACCTTTCTTACCAATTGTCGTATCATAAGAAAGCATATCCTCATTCAATTTCACATAACGAAGATTAGGATTTCCAAAATACAAATAAGCCTGTCCGTCATCATCGATAAATACGGTCGGATCAATGTCATTCCAGTCCCCCTCATCTACCAATGGCTTACCAATAGCATCAACAAATGGTCCGGTTGCCTTATCACTGACGCCTACACCAATAACCATACCACCATTCTTTTTATGAACCGGTACATACATATAAAATTTGCCATTTCTCTCAACACACTGTGGTGCCCAAGCACGAGGATCCTTCGTATCCATCCACTTAAAATCGTCTCTTGACAAAACAGTCCCATGATCTGTCCAGTTCACCATGTCTTTTGTTGAATAACATTTCCAGTCATTCATTGTGTAAAAATTTTTTATCAGTTTGTCCTCATCATGCGATGTATACAAGTACAGCGTATCCCCCGAAACCATCGGTGCCGGATCCGCTGTGTAAATATTTTGCACAACTGGATTGTCCGCTTTTGATGGGATTGATAATGATAATGTCGCCATGCATAGAACAAGTGCCCCGGCAACAACTTTTGAAAAAATTTTTTTCATTTTCACAAGCCTCCATTTCTTACCTTTAATCATTTTCACCTTTATCTTAACAAATCTGTATAGTTCTTTCTATGACATTTTATGTTCTGTTTCATGATATATAGGGGCATTTTTTGTTGCTTTTCTCTGCCATAACGTGTATTCTATTTTTAGGATCAAAATTTTTCAGCAAAGGGGCTTCGAATAACTATGATAGACATTATTTACGTACAAAGCAATGCTTCGCATCCTGTAGGATTTACCTGTACCGTAACTGATCAGTCAAATGACTGGTGGCTGATAACTATGACACATACACCGGCTTACCATATCATAGATGGAAAACGTATTATCATGCCCGCACACAGCATTACTCTATACCCACCCTATTCTTCTATGGAATACGGTTCCCTTGAAAATGAAATATTCTGTGATGACTGGCTGCGATTTTATACCGATGAACCATTTATCTGTAATAGCAGCGTACCTCTTGGTACCCCTTTTAAAGCAATGGATCACTCTTATATAAGCAGCCTTATTCACTTAATTGCTGTGGAAAATTTTTTTCAAAACCAATATAAAAATTTCACTGTTCAATCCCTGTTTCAGATTCTTTTTTCAAAACTAAAAGAATCTCTGTCCTACAATAACTCTAGTACTTTCCACGAAATGGCTTTGCAGCAGCTTCATATCAATATTGCCAGCAATCCGTCCTCTCCATGGAATATTCCGGATATGGCCAAACAGTTACACATTTCAACAAGGCATCTGCAAAAATTGTATCAAAAAAAATTCGGTACATCGTGTATGGAAGACGTTATTGAACACCGCCTCCTGCTGGCTAAGGAAAAGCTGGCCACAACAACATTACCAATATACAAAATTGCAGAACAATGCGGCTATTCAAACGTCGAACATTTCAGTCGGCAATTTAAAGGAAAATTCACCACATCGCCAAAAGCATATCGTGAATCAGTAAAGAAAAACTAATGTATAGGTTTCTTTTTTTCACACACTAAAGAAACTTCTTTAAATTCCTTCACGAAATCCTTTCGGACTGATTCGATATCTCCCCCCCTCTTGACACCCTCGCTTCCATATAATAGAATCTACTCAAAAAAACAGAACAGGAGGATTTCCTATGCAGTCTTTACAATCAACTGTAACCTTAAACAATGGTGTGACTATGCCTATTTTCGGGCTCGGCGTTTATAACTCAAAAGAAGAAACAACATTTGCTGTTTCCACAGCGATTAAGCACGGATACCGCCTGATTGATACTGCCGCATTTTACGAAAACGAAAAAGAAGTCGGTGAAGGGATTAAAGACAGCGGAATTCCACGAGACGATTTATTTATTACAACCAAACTCTGGAACGACATGCAGCGCGAGAGCCGCCAGCGTGAATCATTCGAAAAAAGTTTAGATAACCTTGGTGTAGATGCCGTCGATTTATATCTCATCCACTGGCCAATACCCGGCAAAATCAAAGAAACGTGGCATGTGCTGGAACAATTATATGAAGAGGGACTTGTAAAGGCCATCGGCGTAAGCAACTTTTTACCGCATCACTTAGAAGAATTAAGTGTCCATGCAAACATTGCACCGGCCGTTGACCAGTTTGAATGTAACCCTTATTTAACGAGAAAAGAACTTCGTAACTACTGTAAGAAACACAATATCGTACCGGAGGCATGGAGTCCGCTCGCCCGTGGTGCGTGCTTTGACGACCCGGTTCTGCAAAGCCTTGCCGAAAAGTATGAAAAAAATATTGCACAGATTATTCTGCGCTACGATGTGCAAAACGGCATCGTCACAATTCCAAAATCCACCAAAGAAGCCCGAATCCTCAGCAATTCGCAGGTTTTTGATTTTGAATTAAGCGCCGAAGATATCGAAAAAATTGACGCCTTAAACAAAAATGAAATGCACGGCGACCCCGACCATGTAGACTTTTAATCCGGTGTAAAATTCTGTTGCATTTTGCACACATATAGTATAAAATGAAGGTACTGATTTTGTTTCAAGAGTGCTTGCTTTATCAGGCACAGTAAACGATTACTATTTATATAAAGAAAGGATGGTTTTTTAAAATGAACTTAAACAACATGCCAAAAACCAAAATCGGAATTGTTGCAGTAAGCCGTGACTGTTTCCCTGAGTCACTTTCTGTAAACAGAAGAAAAGCTTTGGTAGAAGCTTACACAAAAAAATATGGAGCAGATGACATTTATGAATGTCCTGTATGTATCGTAGAAAGCGAGATTCAGATGGTCGAAGCTTTGGAAGATATCAAAAAAGCCGGCTGCGATTCTCTTTGCGTATACTTAGGTAACTTCGGTCCGGAAATTTCTGAGACTTTGTTGGCAAAACACTTTGACGGTCCGGTTATGTTCTGTGCCGCTGCTGAGGAATCCGGCAACAGCCTGATGGATGGCCGTGGAGATGCTTACTGTGGTATGCTCAATGCAAGCTACAACTTGAAATTGAGAAACACAAAAGCATACATCCCTGAGTATCCGGTTGGAACTGCTGAGGATTGCGCTGACATGATTCATGAGTTCGTTCCGATTGCACGTGCAGTCGTAGCATTGAACAACTTAAAGATTATCAGCTTTGGTCCACGTCCACTTAACTTCCTTGCTTGTAACGCTCCAATCAAACAGCTTTACAACATGAACGTTGAAATCGAAGAAAACTCCGAACTTGACTTGTTCGAAGCATTCAACAAACATGAGGGAGACGAAAGAATTCCTGGCGTGGTTGCTGACATGGAGAAAGAGCTTGGTGCAGGTAACAAAAAACCTGAAATCCTTGCAAAACTTGCCCAGTATGAGTTGACACTTCTTGACTGGATCGAAGAGCACAAAGGTTACCGCAAATATGTAGCAATTGCCGGCAAATGCTGGCCTGCATTCCAGACACAGTTTGGATTCGTACCTTGCTATGTAAACAGCCGTTTGACAGCACAGGGTATTCCGGTATCCTGCGAGGTAGATATCTACGGAGCACTTTCTGAGTTCATCGGAACTGTTGTAAGCCAGGATGCTGTAACACTTCTTGACATTAACAACTCCGTTCCTGCTGACTTGTACGAAGAAGATATCAAGGGCAAATATGGCACTTATACATTAAAAGATACATTCATGGGATTCCATTGCGGAAATACAGCAGCTTGCAAGCTGACTGCTCATGAGATGAAATATCAGAAGATTATGGCTCGTTCACTTCCAATCGAAGTTACAAACGGAACTTTGGAAGGTGACATCGTTCCTGGCGATATCACCTTCTTCCGTCTGCAGAGCACATCCGACGCACAGATTCGTGCTTACATCGCACACGGAGAAGTTCTTCCGGTTGCTACACGTTCCTTCGGAGCAATTGGTATCTTCGCAATTCCTGAGATGGGCCGCTTCTACCGCCACGTATTGATTGAAGGTAACTATCCTCACCATGGTGCTGTTGCATTCGGTCACTTTGGCAAAACATTGTACGAAGTATTCAAGTATATCGGTGTTCCGGTTGAGGAAATTGGTTATAACCAGCCGGCAGGCGTTCGTTACCCAACAGAGAACCCATTCGCTTAATAAACAAATAGCGTAAAGTATAAGAAAGCGACTCGCTTGCGGGTCGCTTTCTATCAATACAGAGATTCTTAAGAATCCAACAAAAACAAATCAGGAGGTACATTATGTATTACATTGGTGTTGATTTAGGAACATCAGCAGTAAAACTGCTTTTAATGGAAGGAAACGGTAAAATCTGCAATATCGTTTCAAATGAATATCCATTATCTTTCCCTCAGCCGGGATGGTCTGAGCAGAAACCGGAAGACTGGTGGAATGCTGTCGTAGACGGTATCAAAAAACTGATAAACGGTTTTGATGCTTCAGAAGTTGCCGGCATTAGTTTCGGTGGACAGATGCACGGTCTTGTTATTCTCGATGAGAATGATAACGTAATCCGTCCGGCCATTCTTTGGAACGACGGACGTACAACCAAACAGGTTGATTACTTAAACAACGAAATCGGAAAAGAAAAACTTTCTGAGTATACCGCAAACATTGCATTTGCCGGATTTACTGCTCCGAAAATTCTCTGGGTAAAAGAAAATGAGCCGGAAAACTTTGCTAAAATTGCAAAGATTATGCTGCCAAAAGATTACATCGCATACAAAATGACAGGCGTTCACAGCTGTGATTACTCCGATGCATCCGGTATGCTTCTCTTGGACGTAAAGAATAAATGCTGGTCCAAAGAAATGATGGAAATCTGTGACGTAAAAGAAGAACAGCTTCCAAAATTATTTGAAAGTTATGAAGTAACCGGTTCTCTTACCGAAGAAGCTGCTGCTGCCCTTGGTCTTACAACCAATTGTAAAATTGCTGCCGGTGCCGGTGATAACGCTGCTGCTGCAGTTGGTACCGGAACGGTTGGTGACGGTGGATGTAATATCTCACTTGGTACTTCCGGAACCATTTTCATTTCCAGCAAAGAATTTGGCGTAGACCGTTTCAACGCTCTTCATTCTTTCGACCACGCAGACGGAAACTTCCATTTGATGGGTTGCATGCTCAGTGCTGCTTCCTGTAACAAATGGTGGATGGATGAAATTATTGGAACAAAAGACTACGGAAAAGAGCAGGAGCCAATTACCGACGATAAACTCGGCGAGAACAACGTTTATTATCTCCCATATCTGATGGGCGAGCGTTCTCCTCATAACAACCCGGATGCCAGAGCACTCTTCATTGGTATGTCAATGGATACAACACGCGCTGACATGACACAGGCTGTTTTGGAAGGTGTTGCATTTGCTATGCGTGACTGCTATGAAATTGCAAAAGACCTTGGCATTAACATTACAGAGACAAAAATCTGTGGCGGTGGCGCAAAGAGTCCTTTGTGGCGCAAAATCATGGCAAACGTTTTAAACATCAACGTAAACATTATCGAGAGTGAAGAAGGTCCTGGTCTTGGTGGCGCTATGTTAGCTGCTGTTGCCTGTGGCGAATATGCATCCGTTCAGGAAGCTGCTGACAAGATTGTCAAAGTTATCGGCACAGAAAAACCAGACCCGGCACTTGCTGCTAAATACGATAAGAAATACGCAAAATTCAAAGAAATCTATCCTACAGTAAAAGGACTGTATGATACACTGAAAGCTTAATACTATGAAGAAGAAATTATTATCACTTCTGTTTCTTGTAGCCACACTCGCCTTGACGGGTTGTGGCTACAAAAAACCGGAAGTTCATTCGATGCTTGGCATGAATATCAAATCCATCACAACTGTCTGCGGTACTGACTGCAGCATGAACAACATTGATACTTCATCCACAAGCGACCATGGTATGATAACCTATTACTACACCGATGTTGCCGGTGACAAAGGAATTTCCGACGCCAAAACCTACTATAATTACTTAAAGTCAGAAAAACACTGTATCAAAATTGATGACTTTGATGAGAAAAAAGGAAATTATTCAGCTTATTTCCAATTAAATGAAAAACAGGTTAAATCGGGCTTTTTAATGAAAGTATCCTTTACCAAAAACAGTTACACTGTATACATCGAGGACAACATATCATTAGAGAAAATAAACAAGAAAAAGTAACAAGGAGGGCTTTTCATGTCAGAAGAATATCGTTTCAAAGACCGTATTAAAGACATTATTAACGGCGATGTCGACTATGACAAACTGCGAAAGGCAGAAAAGCAGGGATGGATTGACCGGGCGGACACCGGGTTCCAGCTCTTTCTCATCCTCTTCTTCCTTGGCTTTTTCATTGTCATGTTAATTAAATATTTTATGTAGCAATCTAGGAACAAACATTTTACAGAAAGGACAGATTACGATGGATTTTTCAGTAGGACAAAAGATTAAAATGAAGAAACCTCATCCCTGCGGCGAAAATTGCTGGGAAATTTTACGGGTAGGTATGGATTTCCGCCTGCGCTGCACAAAATGCAGTCATCAGGTAATGGTACCACGAAAAACCGTCGAGAAAAGTTTTCGTGGATTTTTGTAAATTTTTCTTGTAATCGCCTACCCTCTGTGTTATAATTTAACTCCGTGATATTTAATCATATTCCTTGTTCTTCCTCTATGAAGTGTATAGATTGGAAGAGCCAGAGACCAAAAGGAGGTGCAAGCAACTATGAATAAGTATGAATTAGCTTTAGTTGTTAGTGCAAAAGTTGAAGACGAAGTAAGAAATGCCACCGTCGAGAAGACAAAAGAGTATATCACTTCTCTTGGCGGAACGATTACAAACGTCGATGAATGGGGCAAGAAAAAACTTGCTTATGAAATTCAGAAGATGGGTGAAGGCTTTTATTACTTTATTCAGTTCGACGCTGAGCCAAGTGCTCCGGCTGAATTGGAACAGAGACTTCGCATTATGGACAACGTGCTCAGATACTTATGCGTAAAACAGGAGGCATAAGATAAGGAGGAGTCTTCCATGAATAAGGTAATTTTAATGGGTAATCTGACCCGTGACCCTGAGATTCGTTATTCCCAGGGTGAAAATTCATTGGCTATTGCCAGATTTGGCATTGCAGTAAATCGTCGTTTTGCCCGTCAGGGTGATACCGATACCGATTTTTTTAACTGTACTGCATTTGGCCGTCAGGCTGAATTTGTGGAAAAATATTTCCGCAAAGGTTCCCGTATGTTGATGACCGGTCGTATTCAGAACGACAATTACACCAACAACAACGGTGAAAAAGTATACAGTGTCCAGATTATTGCTGAAGAAATCGAATTTGCAGAGCGCAAAAGCACAGCGGATGCAAACGCAGCCCAGGGTGGAAACTTTGGTGGCGGTGCTCCACAGCCAAACGCAGCAGCAAATGATGACTTCATGAACATTCCGGATGGTATCGAAGACGGACTGCCATTTAACTAGGCTTAGCTCTTGATACAAGAATTTTATAGGAGGTTTTAACGATGGCTTACAATAAAGACAGAGGCGATTCTCCAATGAGAAGAAGAGGCCCACGTAGAAGAAAAAAAGTTTGTGCATTCTGTTCTGACAAAGAGCATGATTACATTGATTACAAAGATGTTGCAAAACTGAAACGATATATGTCTGAAAGAGGTAAAATTCTTCCTAGAAGAATTACCGGTACATGTGCAAAGCATCAGAGAGCTTTGACTGTAGCAATCAAACGTGCCCGTCACGTATCCTTGATGCCATATACATTGGACTAATTGCATAGAATCCAAAAAGAACTGATTCCGCAGAATCAGTTCTTTTTTCATGTGCTTTTCTTATAATTTAATTTTGCTGACAACAAACCCAAATTCAGAGCTGTCGTCTTTTTCCAAATACACTTTGTATTTTTGCGATACTCCTTTGACACTACTGCCCGTGTTTGTCAGATATGCTTCCACTGTAAGTTTGTATTTACCCTCTTCATATTCGGTAATCTTTTTCACTTTCATCTGATAATCTTTTCCCGGAATCCGCATGGAATTAAACACAATTGTATTTCCGGTCGGACGGTACACATAGCCCGGATAAGTTCCCGTATACGCAAATTTGTATTTGTAATTGCTGCCAAAAATCTTTTTAATTTCTTTCTTAGCTTCCTTCTTCACTTTGGACATTGAATCACCATACCGCAGTGTCTTATCCGAATGTTCCAAATTAAAAATTGCCATCGTCGTCACAAAGGTCGTGTCAAATTTAAATCTATGGGAACCATTTGCATAAAACGATGCGCTGTATGCCAAAAATGGTTTCAGCCGTTCTGTCAAAGGTTTCATCTCTTTCTTCATCGTCTTCGTTACATCCGATGGAGTAAACGCGTACGGTGTAGCAGTCGGTGCCGGTGTAGCTGTTGCCTTTGCTGCCGGATTATCTGAATCCTTTCCGGATTTTCCTGAATCCACAATCTTATTCTGCCCTGCCGTCTGACCCTTATCAAACGACGGCATCGTAATTTTCCCTGTCCATATAAAATAGGTAAGTACTGCTGCAATGATAACAACAAAAACCGCAATCACACTTCCTATAAATGCCTTACTAGACAACATCCGCTGCATCCATCCGATTCGATTTCCGCAATAATAGCAGAATGTATCATTTTCCCTTAATTCTGTTCCGCACTTTTTACAGTACATGGTATCCTCCTTTACTCATTCTTTTGTTCTCTATTTTACCCTCATAATACATCTATCAAATAGGGTTTGTCAACATTTACAATCCGTGATATAATAATATTCTTGATATGATGCAATTTGGGAACATTCCCTGGGAGGAGGTAAAAAGTTGAGTCAGAATCGAATTAAAGGGACTTTGAAATCTTATTTGCGATGGCCACTCTTATTGGGGTTTTTATTAATCGCAATGAATGTTCATATTTATATTATCAACCTGCGTGCCGGCATTATTATGAGTATTTACGTTTTATTTTACTTAATCATTGCCAGCGTCTTATACTTTTTCAAACGAGGTGCTGTACTGCGCAACTTAGTCGATTACTCGATGCGATTTCACGTCACGGTTAATAAACTTGCCACGGAATTAGACATTCCGATCTGTATTTTGGACACAAACGGAGTCTGTGTGTGGGATAACAAGAATTTCCGCAAACAGTTCTCCGACAAATTATCAAAAAACTACCATATAAACGATGCTATTCCGGCTCTCACCAAAGAATATCTTCCGGAGGAAAATTACGAGACAACGGAACTTCATTTTCACGTAGAAGAAACTTACTTTAAGGCAATTACACAATTAGTTTCTCTTGAAAAAGCACCGGATGCCCTCCATAAAAACGCCGGACAGGTGGGAATCGGTGACGCTTTGTATGTCATTTACATTTATGATGAAACCGAAATTGTGCACTATATCCGTGAAAACTACGACCAGCGTGTCAATGTCGGCTTGCTCTACATTGATAATTACGATGAATCCCTTGCAAATGTTGACGATGTACGCCGCTCCTTATTAGCTGCGATGGTTGACCGAAAAATCAACAAATATATGTTAAGTATTGATGCGATTACACGTAAAATTGAAAAGGATAAATACATTTTCCTCTTCCAGCATAAATATCTGTCAAAATTGCAGGCAGACAAATTCTCACTGCTTGATGATATCCGCTCGATTAATGTGGGAAATGATACTTCCATTACCATTAGTATGGGAATCGGAATTCAGGCAAACACCTACCGCAAACGTCAGGAATATGCCCGCAGTGCTATTGATTTGGCACTTGCCCGCGGTGGTGATCAGGTTGTCATTAAGACAAAAGACAATTTACTTTATTATGGTGGAAAAAGTATTCAGCAGGAAAAAAATACACGCGTTAAAGCCCGCGTAAAGGCACAGGCACTGCGTGATTCCATTATTAATGCTGATAAAGTAGTCATTATGGGACACCGTCTGCCGGATGTCGATGCAATTGGCAGTGCTATTGGTATTTACCGAATTGCACAGTCTCTGGAAAAACCAGCGAAAATCATTGTAAATCAGGTAACTTCTTCACTGGCACCGCTTTTGAAATTATTTGAGAACAACAAAGATTATCCGGATGGCACTTTTATTACAAGTGAGAATGCGAAGGAATTTATCGGAAATGGAAACGGAGTTTTACTTGTGGTCGTTGATGTTAACCGTCCATCCTACACCGATGCACCGGATTTGATTCCGATAGTTTCCTCTCTAGTGGTTATCGACCATCACAGACAGACCGGTGAATCCTTTGAAAACCCTACTCTCTCCTATGTTGAGCCGTTTGCTTCCTCAGCCAGTGAGATGGTAGCAGAAATTTTACAGTATGCCGGTGAGGAAATCCGTGTAAAAGCCGTAGAAGCCGATGCCCTTTATTCCGGTATTATGGTTGACACGAATAACTTTATGAATAAACCGGGTGTCCGCACCTTTGAAGCAGTTGCATTCCTGCGTCGTTCCGGAGCAGATATTATCCGCATTCGCAAAATGTTCCGTTCCGACATTGAAGAATACAAAATTCGAGCGGAAGCAATACAAAATACAGAAATTTTTATGGATTGTTTTGCTATTTCTCCTTGTAATGCGGATAACTGTGAATCGCCAACCATTGTTGGTGCAAAAATTGCCGATGATCTTCTTGATATCAAAGGCATCCGCGCTACTTTTGTATTAACTGCCTATGAAGGTAAAGTTTATATCAGTGCTCGCTCCATTGATGAATTAAATGTTCAGGTTGTCATGGAAAAAATGGGTGGGGGCGGCCACATTACCAGTGCCGGTGCCCAGCTTGAGAACTGTACACTGGAAGAAGGCGCTGAACAAATCAAACAAATTTTAACTAAAATGAAAGAAGAAGGTGACATATAATGAAAGTAATTTTACTCGAGGATGTGAAATCCGTTGGAAAAAAGGGTGAAGTTGTAACCGTAAAAGACGGCTATGCCAAAAATTTTATCTTGAAAAAAAATCTTGGCGTAGAAGCAACCTCAAAAAATTTAAATGATTTAAAGCTTCAGAAACAAAATGACGAAAAGGTTGCTGCAGAAAACTTGGAGAAAGCGCAGGAATTCGCCAAAGAACTGGAGACAAAATCCGTTGAAGTTGCCATTAAAGCAGGTCAGGACGGACGCGTTTTTGGTTCGGTGTCCACCAAAGAAATTGCTACCGCTGCCAAAGAACAGCTTTCCTATGATTTGGACAAGAAAAAAATGCAGTTAAAGGAGCCAATCAAAAACATTGGAACCTACCATGTGCCAATCCGTCTGCACCCAAAAGTAACAGCTGAACTTAAAGTAATTGTTAAAGGAAAATAATCATGGATGAAACCGTAATCAAACGAGTTATGCCGCATAATGGAGAGGCAGAAGAAGCAGTTATCGGTTCGATGCTCCTTGACCAGGATGCGGTAGTTCTCGCTTCTGAAAAACTAAATGAAGATGATTTTTACAATGCCAGGTATCGCATTTTGTTTTCCGCTATTGTGGAATTGTTTCATGAAGGACGTCCGGCAGACTTAGTTACTCTTGTGGATAAACTTCATGAGAAACACGCTTCCGATGACATTTGCAGTGTTGAGTTTCTCAGTAATATCATTTCCGCCGTTCCTACATCAGCCAATGTCCGCTACTACGCGGATATTGTTGAACAGAAATCACAACTGCGCTCACTGATTCGAACAACAGAGGACATTGCAAACCGATGCTACCAGGATTCCGCTAATGTTGCTGAGCTGATGGATGATACGGAACGCAAAGTTTTTGAACTCGTGCAGGGACGCGCCTCCTCTGAAAATTTTACACCAATTAAAGAGGTTGCCCTGGAAACACTTGAGAGTATTCAAAAAGCTGCTCAGAACAACAGTGATGTAACCGGAATTTCGACCGGCTTTATTGATTTGGATTATCGAACAGCCGGCTTGCAGCCATCCGATTTAATTTTGATTGCTGCCCGCCCATCCATGGGAAAAACTGCTTTTGCTCTGAATATTGCCGAAAATGTTGCTATGATTAATCATATTCCAACTGCTATTTTCAGTCTGGAGATGAGCAAAGTGCAGCTTGCCAAGCGTTTGGTTGCCATGAACTCAAAAGTAGATTCCCAAAGAATCCGAATCGGCGAACTGGAAGATGACGAATGGGCAAAGATTACCGAGAGTTCTATTATCCTCGGTGAATCAACGCTTTATATCGATGATACCGGCAGCATTTCCATCAATGATTTACGAAGTAAATGCCGTAAACTAAAAATGGAAAAAGGCCTCGGTTTAATCATTATCGATTACCTTCAGCTCATGTCCGGTAACAGCGGTTCAAAAAACATTTCCCGCCAGCAGGAAATTTCGGATATTTCACGTTCCTTAAAATCTCTGGCACGTGAACTGGACTGCCCGGTAATTGCGCTTTCCCAGCTCAGCCGTAAAGTAGAAGAACGTGAAGACAAACGACCAATTCTTTCTGATTTGCGTGAATCGGGAGCGATTGAGCAGGATGCCGACGTTGTTATGTTTTTGTACCGCGATGAATATTACACAAAAGACGCTTCTACCAAAAAGGGAATCACCGAGATTATTATTGGTAAGCAGCGTAATGGTCCAACCTGTACCGTCGAACTTAAGTGGTTGAACCAGTACACAAAATTTGCAAATCTGGAATATCACGACGAATAAATTCCATTTTCTCTGTCGAATCGGGGCTTTGGCTCCGATTCTTCTTGTTTTTTGTCGTCCTGTGTCACACTGTTTTTTTACATTTAATGCATACCATGCTATAATATAAAAAACAAAAAACAGGAGGTTATCTACATGGAAGCAAAACAATATACCATTTCGGAAGCGGCAAAAAAACTTCACGTAGGCTCTCACGTTCTGCGCTTTTGGGAAGAGGAACTTCACTTGAATATCCCGCGAAACGAAATGGGGCACCGCGTTTATTCGGAAAAAGAAATGAAGCAATTAGAGCAGATTATTAATATGAAGAAAGACGGTTTTTCCTTAAAGGACATTGAACACAAACTCTCACCAAAATCATCCGGTCAGGTAATTCCCTACCCGGTTTCCGAGTCGGAAATTTCCCCAAATGACAAAATGATACAGTTTAAAACCATTCTTTCCCGTATTGTCTCCGATGCTATAAGGGAAAATTCGGACAGTCTTACATCGGATATTGCGGATACTGTATCGGTGCAGGTCAACAAAGAATTGGATTATCTGTTTCGCGAAAAAGAAGAGTCAGATGAAAAACGTTTTCGTGAACTGGATGAAACCATTCGCAGTTACCAGAAGGCAAGGCAGGAAATTGCAGCCACGCAAATAACTGCAAATAAGGCAAAAAAACGTCATGTTTTTGGCAAAAAATAGTACTGTAATTATTTTCATTTTCTCTTGATTTTGAACTATTAAAATGATATAATATATCCACGCAAAGCGATTGATTTTTGTCTATTTAGCACAAAAATCAAAAAAACATTTTAATATTAAAAAAGGAGGAATTTGAAATGTTCGCTAAAATTTCAAAAAAAGTTGTAGCTGTAGCTTTAGTTGCAACTATGGCTGTTACCACTGCTGCAGTAGCAAGCGATGATACAGCTAGCGCAGCAATGAAGAAAAAAGCTTCTGTTATGCAGGGTAAGGAAGTAAAATTGACTGCAAGTGGAAGTGCAACATGGGCATCCAGCAATGATAACATTGCTCACTGCCAGAAAACAAAAGGCAAGTCCATCAAAGTTCTTGGTATCAAAAAAGGTACCGCAACAATCACTGCAACTGTAGGCGGAAAGAAACAGACATGTAAAGTATCTGTTAAAAATGCAAAGAAGGGTACAGTAATTTACAACTTTGCTAAATCTACTAACCCGGATAACCATCCACCATACAAAGCTGACTACTCTGAGTTCAAATACAACTCATTCCGTATCTGGCTTTGTGACGCAACATTCTGGGGCGAGAAAACTTACATCTCTCCTGACTACCGTGGACGTAAACTTAGCATTTCTTTGAAAGTAAAGAACTCTGGTAAACGTACACTTCCTGAAATGGGTGTTTGCTTCAACTATACTAAGGGTGGAGACACAGGTGCTTACCCATGGGCTCTTCATGTTTCTTCTAAGAAACTGAGCGCTAAAGTTAAGAAAGACAAAACACATAAGCACTGCAAGATTGTCAAAAAAGCTATGAAGAAAGGTAAATCTTACACCTTTAACTTCACATTTACAATTCCTAAGAATGCTGTAAATGGTGACACAGACAAAGATACAGGTGCTAACTACCCAATCATGATGTACATCCCGAACATGAAAGATACTTCTCCATACAAAGAAGGAGATTCTATCACAGTTCAGAAATGTGTAATCAAAGTTGCTTAATTGTAAGTAATGAGAACGCTAAAAAGGCTGTTGCTTCGGCAACAGTCTTTTTTTACCCATTGTAATAGGGTAGAAGGCAATATCAAAGGAGTTCACGGACACGCTTGGTCTTGGGGCTATATCCTTCCACTACTAGGGCGGATTAGGGCTTTTCACCCATTAGTGACGTGCGCCGCCAGGCGCACTAAAAAGGATCTTGCCCCTTCCTCCTGCGAGGAAAGAGACAAGATCCTTGATAATCCTGCTGCGATATCACTCAATGCCATCCCGAGCCCATTCACTGTCCATTCGTCGTTGTCTCACACCATCCAGCAACTCTCTACAGGCTTCCTGAACACTTACTACTGATTTTTCTATCCATCTCCAATTTACCCATATTTTTTCATGTCAACATTGTTTTACGAAATTTACTAGGAGACATACCATACAGACGGGCAAATACTTTCGAAAAATACAACTCATCTTTATAGCCAACCAAAAAAGCAATCTCTTTAATCTTTTTCTGAGTATGAATCAGAAGTTCCTGCGCCTTTTCCATTCGATAAGAAGTAATATAATCTTGTATTGACTTCTGATATATTAATTTAAAGCAATGGGACAAGTGCGTACGCGATATACCAATTTGTTCTGCCATGTATGTAACAGAAATTTCTTTTTGATAATTCTGTCTGATTTCCTTCATTGCCTCAAAAGCATATTTTGCAGCACTCGTCTGCATTTGTGCACCAACTTTCATTTTCATTTTCGCCCTGCGAATGCACTCGTCTGTACTAGAAATAGTTCCCACTTCCTTAACAAACCATCCATAGCGTACTTCTATGAAAAATTCTTTATTCCATGAAATATTCACTTCATTTACTTCATTAACAAAATTTTGTGCAAGAACTTCTATTTCTTCCTGCATTTTATCCTCTAGTAATAGGCAAAAATCACTTCCTCCTAATCGTCCTAACACATGTTTTTCCTGCTCAAATTTTTCAAAAACAGACTTCATACACAGAAGGATTTCATTTGATTCTTCTTTTCCATATATTTCTGTTATTTCCTGTAAATTTTCTAATCTTACATAGAAAAAGACACAATTAATTCCTGCTGCTGTCGCATCATGTAGCATTTGTGTAGCCATTTCATGAAACCCATACGGATTATACATATGTGTAACCGAATCTCGTCGAATAAGGCGTATTTTATCGTTGCTTAACTGTTCAATTTGATTTTGTATATAAATATTTTCTAACACGGTGCAAATGTTTATCACAAAAGATTGATAAAAATCTTCTGCCGCATAAAATCGATTATTAAAAAACGAAATGATTGCATAACCAAAACAATGCTTTCGATAATGAAGCGGGTTGATATAAAAAACACAAGGCCTGTCCGTCACTTCGTCGGCAGGCAAAAGATTTTTTCTTTTAAAAAGTTTTTGTGGCATCGGCACTTCAATTGACATTTTCTTTCCATAATAGGCATGTAATAACATTTCCATCTCATCCTCATATGGACTTTTTCTAGAATCATCCAATTCATATTTCTCATCCGGATTTAGGCATATATAAAAGTCTGAAACACCCGTGTTTCCTTCTACAAACTTTCCAACTAAATCCGGAAGGCCCTGATAATCTCGTATTCCTTCCATCCGAAAAACCATAAACATATTCTGCTTATACAAGTGAACCAAACGCTGATTTTTTTCAAATTGTTTACGAAAAATTTGTTTCGCTTCTTCCGCTTCTTTACATCCACAAGAATTTCGATACTGATTTTGCGTTGAAATATAATATTGCTTTTCTAGTTTTTCACCTCGTTCCGCCTTTTTAATAATTTCCATAGCACATCTCGCAAAATTTTCTGGGCAAGCTTCAACTGTTGTCAACATTGGATATATATCTCTAGCCTCCTCAACATCATCAAATCCCGTCACAATAATATCCTCCGGTACACGAAATCCTCGCTCGCACAGTTCTTCACATACAGAAATTGCCATATAATCATTGGCACATAGAATTGCATCAGGTCTTTCATCATCAAGTGAAAAAAAATAATCAACTGCTTCTTTACCAATGTTATACCACAAATTCCCCATAAAGATGTATTCCTCACGAAAGGCAACACCTCTGCTTTTCATTCTTTCGCGAAATCCGTCCTCCCTCATACGGATATCATGCATGTAAGAGGGACCAGACAAGTAATAAATTCGCTTTGCGTTATGTTCATCTACCAAATGATCAACCATAGCCATAATAGCCTTTTTATCATCGCTGAGCACACTAATAAACTCATCTCTTTTTGTCGAATGCTAATCACAGGGCAATGCGCCTTTTCCTTTACCTGCTCAATTAATTTTCCTACCATGCCAGGAATATCAAACACATCAAGGCATAAAATAATCCCATCCAATTCGTCATAATTTGGAATATAAAGACAATTGCTTTCTCCTTCCACATAATCATGATTGTTATCGTATTCACCAAAAGTCGAAAAAACAACCAAATTGTATCCATTTGCCACCGCTTCATCAGCCAGCGCACCACACAGGGTGCGCTGGAAATATTCTGGAAGCTTGCAAACAAATACACCTATCGTTTTTTTTCGGTTATTAAGCATGTATGATATCCTTTCGCGATTTTTTACTTATTTTCCAAATTGTATCCAATCAATCTGAAGTCCCGGTTTATTTGTCTGTATATAAATTTTTGTACTTCCTGTAACCGTAGGCCACAAAGAATTCTTAGTCTCTTTCCAGGAACCATTACCTAGATTATACACCGTTGCCACAGTAGAACTTAAACTTCCACTTCGTACAAACAACTGTCCACTATTATTTGGCTCTTTCACATAAATAGTTATACTCTTTGCGGTCTCACTTCCAAAATCAAGAGTAAACGCTATATATGAGCTCGTACTGTTTAAGGTGACTTTTCCATCTTCAATCGTTACATCATCGGAACTTTCAAAGTCTGTAGCCTTTATTTTTTCAAATGGCCCGGACACTACCGGTACATTAGGTAACTGACTATCCTTTATCGTAATCGACATAACAGCATTTTTCCCCGCATCGAAGACAAATGTCAATTTCGTTACTCCTACTGCCTGTTTGGAAAGATACTCTTTGCGAATAGACACTGTATCACCACTAATGGTATAGTCCTCTCCTTCTTTTAACTTTGTATTCTTGTTTCGAATTTCTGATAATGTTCTAACACCATTTAAAATAAGTTTTGTTGTCACATCTTCTTTCTTATCTGCACTCAAATCAAATTCGGCATTTGTTGTCGATATTTTGCCATTCACGACGTCTACTACCGGCGTATTACCTGACAAATATGCGCGGAATTTACCACTACAATGTAACAATCCCATCATATAAAGACATCCATCATAGTATCGATATTTCCCTGTTGTTGGAGAAATGTTCCACAAATCCTCAAGGAATGACCATGATTTTTTATCACTAGATGCCAGACTCGCTGTTGCATTCATAGCAACCAATCCCGGAGAATGATCAGGACTAAGATTCTTTCCATCTAATGACCACTGATTTCCATAACTATCAACACCCTGGTCGTAGAAGAACGACTGGATTCTATTCGCGTGCGTGGTTGCCCAGCTATCCTGCGCCCACCATGCATAGTCGCAGGCAATATTAGCTGCAATTCGCCATGCATCAAATCGGAAATCACCATGATTTCCATCGTTCTTAGCAGCCCCATTATATTCGGAATAATCCGGACCTAATCCGGTTTTTTCATTTGTTGCATCTTTAAAATGCTGTCGACTAGCTTCAGCTGCCTCGCTCCAGAAATCTTTGTCCTGCTCTGCCTCTCTCGCCCAAACTTCATAAAATGCCGGCAAATGATACGATGGATCACTATATGTTGCAGCGTTTCCAATTGGGCAGAATACAGGCATTTTATGTTCTTTGTTAAACATATTCACACCTTGACCATCATCTGCCTGATGAAGCATCGTTGTCAAGATTTCCTGCGCTTCTTTGTTATAGTTATAAATTCCTTCACCATTTCCCCAGCGCGCTGATGCAAACAATAACGATGTTGCAAAATATTCCTCGCCGTCTGCTGCCGGCGTATTGTCCTTTTTGGTTCCATTCGTATTCATCTGCCAAGCAAAATATCCTTTAAACTCTCCACTTGTATGCTGCATATAAGTTTTTGCCCATTTCCACAGACGATTAAACTCTTCCTGCTTGTCCATTTGAACGCAAATCATCATACCATAAGACATTCCCTCAGAACGTACATCATCGGTATCTGCTGTATAAATATAAGCCATATCTTCGCCTACCGGATAATAGATTCGTTCTTCGTCAGTACCATAAAAGAATTTTTGCCAGGCCGATTCGACCTTCTTATCTATCTCTGCATCCGAATATCCTAATTCCTTAAACAAATTTCTGTACTTTCCTGTAGACACAGCTCCAACTGATGCTGGTGTTGGAGCATCTGGAAATGGTTTCACATCACCAATGTAATAAAGTTCATAACTATTTACAAAGGTATCATTCGATCCATTATCTGTTTCAAGTAAAAATTTTATTTCCTGTTTTCCTGTTACATCTGTCATTTTAAATTCAAAAGACTGCTCCGACAACGTAGTTCCAGTAAATCCAACTGTTCCAACTTTCTTTCCGCCAATATATACAGAAACACTCGCCGTTGTCGAATTACTAGATGCTCCTTTAACCACCATACGGTATTTTTTATTTGTCCCTACAAATTCGTAAGATGTGGTACAATAGTCACCATTACCATACAACGCTACTGCTGAATATTCCTTACCACTCACAGGGCCAGCATAACTTCCTCCGCATGTCATTTTACTGCATTCTCCGCTATTTACCAATTGCGGTTCCTGACTTGCGGACGGTGTTGGCTCTGCCGTTGGCTGTTTCGTTGGCTCTGCTGTTGGCTGTTTCGTTGGCTCTGCCGTTGGCTGTTTCGTCGGCTCTGCCGTTGGCTGTTTCGTTGGCTCTGCCGTTGGCTGTTTCGTTGGCTCTGCCGTTGGTTGCTTTGTTTGGTCTACCGTTGGCTGTTTCGTTGACTCCGTCGTCACAGTTACCACGGGCTTATTCTTTTTTGCCACAACCTTCACTTTTAATTTACACTTTTTCTTCTTGCCTTTTGCCTTTTGTGTTATATACACTTTAGCATTTCCAGCTTTCTTAGCATAAATTTTTCCTTTTTTATTCACTGTCACAATCTTTTTGTTCGAAGACCTGAATTTGAATATCTTCTTTATCTTCTTGGATGAAACTTTTTTTCCGCGCAACTTTAACTTTAACTGTAATTTCTTTTTTTCTCGAATCACCAAAACACCTTTGGTCATCTTATTTGTTACAGTAATTCCCTGCTTTTTCTTTTTTGCCTGCGAGAGATTTGGAGCTGCGCCCAAAGTGGTCGTAAGCACAAGAGAAGCAACAAGAAAAAAAACAAAAAGGGTTTTTCTACGTTTTGCAAAACACATGATTATTATCCTCCTATAATGAATATTTTTTCATATTATACTACAACTAACAGCCTAATTCGATGGAAAAATGTATTTTAAATATATGGATAATTGTCATCATCCCATGAGTTATTACATTCTTTTTCTCCATGTTTCTTCATAAAATATACAAACCATTATTCTTACAATTCTTTGGGGATTAAAAGAATATTGATACAGTGGATATAAGGATAGTAATTCAATTCTTGTCCCCATGTATGTAAAACCTGGATAATGCCAAGTGTTGCCCCGAGATACATTTTGTTTTCCAATAATTCCAAAAGTGTCTCGGCGAAGCATTTATGAAACAAGGAACACAAAAGTTTCTGATTAGAACAGACCAAAGAATTTAGTTCGGCAAGTATGGTGACACCAAGAGGAAAAAGGATAAAAATACATCGAAAATCCCCCGGAAGAAATGACATCCAAGGACATTCGCCGTATGAGCGAAGAGGAACTTCCAGACATGGACTATTTTCTAAATAAGTTGACCTTAATGACGATTTTAGAGAAGAATCTTTTTACATCTTTTAAATCCCAAACCATCTATTTGTCATGTCCACATATCTGCGGGCTCTTTTCCATTTAGGAAAGCGCCGCATACGGTCTTTCCTATAAAGTAAAGTTACAAAAGACTCCGATTAATAATCAGAGTCTTAGAAAAGAGGCGACTAACGGATTTGAACCGATGATCAGGGAGTTGCAGTCCCATGCCTTACCACTTGGCTAA
>OKRU01000879.1_pt1 | contig 30147 bp, 20 predicted proteins | sample 1601131 | NCBI WGS metagenome assembly OKRU01 (sample SAMEA3541558, study PRJEB24748) | human gut metagenome | biome: human gut; feature: human-associated habitat; material: faeces | place: China | collected 2012
GGTCCATCTCCTCATCATATTATAAATTTGCTATAGCTATTCAATACAAATTGGGGTACAGCCTGATTGACTTACGACTTTTTTCTGCCATAAGCTATGCCACCACCAATATGTATTCTTATTCGTCATCATAATGAGCGCAAATTTACGTTTATAATTTCAATATGCAACATTTACATCAAAATAAATTACATTCCATAAGATTTTTAACAATTACGATATCACAAGTTTGCATTATCGTTAATTTAGGAGCATACAAAATGCTGCAGATTTAAGACAATACATATCAACTTGCAGCTTCACTGTTTGCGAACACTGTCAATTACATTTGCCGGCAGGTTGATGTTGATTGGAAGTACGGCTCCCTTATGTTCTCCATCCGGCTCAGCTACGGCTACCATCCACACAGACAGACATCGGCGAGGATTGTCCCAACCGGCTTCGTATTCACAAACTTGGAAAGTTGTATCATTCAGAATCTTCACAGGTCCACTTATAACCTCGATATGCAGTTTTGACTTTTTGCCACTTTCCAGAACAGAAGTTACTGCAGAATCTGTAGAAACAGCTCTCAAATGAAATGTAATCCCATCGCTTTCTGGAATAAACTTAACCTTGGCAATACCGTTGTCCGGTTTTACAAGTTCACCGTTCTGCTCTACTCCAACATATTGCAGTTTCTTACCTTTTGTCTCGGCATAGCGTTTCTCTGTCAACATTGCCATTTCCTTATCGAAATACCAGAAAGCATCATGTTTGTCTCCCTTATATTCTGCAAAAGGCGCAGCCGTAGCAACATACGGCCGGACTTCAACGGCTTTGCCTTTGTCGACACCGTCAGTCTCCGGCATGTCTGAGCGAAATCTGTCGACAAGCCAACCGCTTCGGACATCAACCTTATTCAAACTGCCGTCGGCCTGCAACCTCGTCTGCAAAGCTTTCTTTATAAAAAGAGCTATATAATCGGCTGTACGTTCGGAGCAATCAAAATGCCCGCGTCCGGTATCGCACAAGAAGGACACACAGCTCTCAGGATACATCATACGGAAGGCAAGAGCAGGATTAACACGTGCTTCCCACCATTCATATTCTCCTTCTATCATCAAACCTGGTATACCGTCGATATTGCGGGTGCGTCCCCACTCCACATTGCTTGTGCCGAAGCCACAGAGATTGGTTCGCGGAGCATCGCCGTGAAAAGATATGATGCAAAGCGTACGGTCATTGTTCCACGCTGCAAAATTCCAAGGAAACGTGGCCTGCGCCGAATGTCCGAAAGGTACTACGGGAACATTTGCCAATTCCTTATGACCGCTCTGATATGACAACGCAGTCATCATGTCATCGAAAACGGACTGGCACCCAGTTTCAGGATCCCATTTCTGAGAAAACCATGGGGCAACCCATATAAGAGCAACATCCATCTCTTTGAGTTTATTCCTAAATGAAGGCATTCTGAAAAGTGCCTCTTCCGTCATATTCTGCTGAGCCACCACAGCAGCCTTAACAGTTTTACATCCATCAGGAATCCATAAATATGCGGTCGGGGCCTTACCCGTTTCATTAGAAACATATCCGCTCAGACTTACAGACCATTGATACATACCGCTCGGTCCTACGGCATAAGAAGATGTGCAGAACAATGCACAAAACAGAACAAACAATAAATTCTTCATAGAACTGATAAATATTATAAATTCTTATATACAGAAATGAATACGTTTACCGGCAAACAAATGTTCACCACTCGAAACATGCAACCAGTGCATAGCAAAAGAATGAAGTCATCAGAACAGTGAAAGTTTATCGAAGACAACATTGTTTGTGCTCTTGCCCCTTTTAAAGAAGCCAGCAACTCCGAGATAAACAGTTTCCGGCATCGAAACCCGCTCTGAATGTACGTAAAACCAATTTACGCCATCCGGAGATTCGTATGAATAGAACACATCGCCTACACGGACAAGCCTGAACCATGCAGGAATCCAAGTATAAGTATTGCCATTGACAAAACGTCTGTTATGTCCGCTCTCAGAACGCCATCCCATACGGGCAAATCTGCGTCCCCAATGTCCTAAAGTCATAGTGACTGTCTGCGAACAACTGTCAAGAGAAGCTCTGGCCATCAATCCGCACTCATCTACACTACCATCAATGGCATTTATTCTGCAAGAGAATGAGAAATTTCCAGTAACACTCTTATAAACAAAAGGCAAGTTATCAAAAGTACGACCATCTACAGCTGATGCACATCCCAATGAAATACAACCGCCAAGGGCGGGAGAATAACCAACCGTGCAACTGTCCACCGTTCCGATTTCAGAACAGCACCATCCTTCAGGCAAACCATCAACCACTGGTACTGTAGTCTTTACGCTCTCGGAAAAACGGCTTACACCTGTACGATTGACAGCAGCTACTCTATACTCGTATTTATTGCCAGTCTCAACCTTCCTGTCAACATAATTGTTGGTCACCTTTTCCTCGTATCTTGCAATCTCCCTGAATTCTCCACCATTGTCAGAACGTTCTATAATGTAACCATTTGCATAATATCCGGCAGACGGATTCCACTCAAGTCTGACCAATCCCAAAGAAGCCTCAGCCACAAGTCCATCAGGGACAGCAGGAACAGGCAATGGAGGGAACTCAGACTGGCGTTGTGTAAACGTCAACGTTCCATAACCGAAATGGTCTTTGCTTCCGTGTTCAGGACGTAAAAGTTCAGCCATACGCTTTGAATAAGGTGCCGGAACGCCTTTAAGCACCTCATAATGATTATATATCATTTCCCAAACTGGGCGATCCTCCAAGCGTCCCAGACCATTGATAGAAGGCCATTTGTTATTCAGTCCCTGACTGTTGTCGTAGAAGGCAAAAGGAACTCCTCGCATCTGGTTATGGCGAGCAACATATTCAGCACCAGCAAGCAGACGATTGTTATCGTATGAAAACAGGTCATCTCCCTGATTCCATGCAATCTGGCACAAACTTGCAAGAAAACCTACACCCAACTGGGCGTGTTCCTGGTCACGACCGCTCTCCTGCCATTGTCCAAGCACTGTGCCGTCATCCATTCTGTGCAGATGCGGAACTGCATTAGCGATACTTCCGTTTCCGGCACCATACTTGAAATAGTCTATAGCCTCACGATATATATCCTCTCTGTCGCACAGTACACCTATTGCAGCAAGTGCAACCATATTGCACGCATCCCAGTTTGTCCAGCAGTAATCCACATTACCGCCACCATGAGTACGAAGGAAATCGCGACTCACAGGATAGAGATAATCAATCATCATCTTCTTGAACCTCTCGAAATCTTTCTTCTCCCAAAGAGGACACACGCGCAACACTTCTGCCGCCATGGCAAATTCACCTATCGGTATTCCAAGAAGTCCCTGATCCTGCTTCGACACCGGAATCTGGTCAATCGAATCAGACCATGCATTGCAAATATCAATAGCACAACGTGCATAAGATTCGTCACCCGAAATATACCAACGAACTGCATTCAGATAAACAGCATGCGCATCAACCGAAGCTATCTGTCGGCTTTTGCCCATATTGCTCATTGCATGCTCCTTGAAATCCGATTTAGCCCAAGGATCTTTCTGAAGCTCTTCCCAGCCATCAATCCACGGATGTTTGCGTTCTGCCACCATTTGCTTCATACGGTCGAGGTCAGCCTTTGTATGAAGACCTCCAGGATGAACAAAAACCTGAGCAGACACTATATCCGGCATAAAAAAAGAAAACAGACACATGAGCCATAAAAATAAATTTCTTAAAACCATAATAGCTGCAATATACTAGATTAAACTATCAAATACATGTATTTAAAATCTTACATTACAATAATATCAATCTTTACCATATCAATCAGCTTTTTTCAGTTCAACAAGTTTCATTCTATAGCTGTAGCTATATTTCTTGTCCAACAATCGATACTCGCTGTGAGGATACATACCCCAGCTGTTATCTCCACCAAGACCACGTTGCTTCAAATCAACATGCAAAAAGATGTTTTTCCGTGGAATCACATCTATAGAATGCTGCATTTTACGTGTCAATCCTGGATCAAGATCCTCGGGAGCAAAGTGCAAAGCAGAAAACGCTATTGGCTGGAGACCTGTAATCTGAATACCGACACCATTGTCATTGCACAGGGTCAACCACCGGACATCTGTTTTATTACCGGTTTCCTGGGGACGTATATATTCATAATATTGGTTTCTCACCTTATCCTCATAACGACCGACAAAAGTACTGGAGCAACGGTCAATATAATTTTCTTGAGGTCCACGACCATAATAGACTAAATTCTCATAACCGTTCTTCAATTCCATACACATTCCGAAACGAGGCAGTTCGGGCAATTTTCTCCCTGTCATATCCATACTTCCCGTCACAACCACAGATCCGTCATTGCATATTTGATATTCCACTGTATAAGGCACCTGAATATCATTCAACATCCATTCCATTCTGACCAATATACCGTTATCATCCTTTTCACCAACAACCACATTCAGCAAGGAACGATTCACATGAGCAGTACGCCATACACCACACTGCAAAGGCATTTTGTTGCCAAAATCATTATCAACAGGGGCACGCCAAAAGGCTGGTTCAGGATATTGTACGATAGGCGACTGCCCGTCCAATGTATAATCATAGAAAACACCTTTCTTCAAATCAAACCTACCTGATATACTACCTGACTTAAATGACAATATATTACCATTTCTTTCAACAGAAAGCTCCCCTACTACCTTTTCTTTCGTAAGGAAGAAATTACCATCACCTAACTTAAACTGTTCTCTTGCCACCTCGTAATGCTCTGGAAGCATAGTTGTTGCTTTGCGTGTGTATGCATACACATTCAAGAAATACTCATTTCCATCCTGATAGACATTAGGCAAGTCTAGTTTCACATCTCTTGTAGAGTGCGGATCCAAAGTGACAGAAAAATATGCAGAGTCAACAGCTTCACCATTCCGAAGCAACTCCCATTTGAAGTTGTAGTCTTTCAGATTGGTAAAATCATAAAGATTTCTTACTCCAAGCAGACCTTTCATCAAGTCCGTATTTTTGAAGTGTATATACTGATACACTTTCTTAACTTCATAAGCCTGTGGTTTGGGTATGCCATTGGCTGAAATAATACCATCTGTACCTGTATTCAATTCGCTTTTTTTATCCTCCAGCCACTTATGGCTTCCCATCTTACCATTATACATCCAATATGTCCTACCATCTTGAGAATCTGTATGCATTTTAAGTCCTTGATCCATAAAGTCCCAAATAAAACCTCCTTGCATATTCGGACTATCATAAATCAAATCCCACAAATCTTTCAAGTTTCCATTACTATTACCTTGTGCATGCGCATATTCACACATTATAAAAGGACGCGGCATATCAGAATTGCGATATCTTTTCATCCAACCGACATTTGGATACATAGGGCATACAACATCAGTATTCCAATCTTCCCAAGCCTGTTCAAACTGAACGAAACGACCTGGATCATAAGTTTTCAGCCTCTTATACTCATCATGAAAAACCTTGCCGTTACCACACTCATTGCCCAATGACCATCCGATGACACATGCATGGTTCTTATCTCGCTCTACCATACGGGAGATACGGTCAACATGAGCATCGTACCATTCTGGTCGATAAGCCGGATGTGAAATCGTATCTTTAAAATAAGGAACAGACCCCATACCATGGTTTTCGATATTCGCTTCATCCACTACATATATACCATATTTATCGCACAATTTATAAAAAGATGGATGATTTGGATAATGACAAGTACGTATTGCATTCATGTTCAACCGTTTTATTCTCTTCAAATCATTCATTATTATTTCCTCAGTCTGAACATGTCCCAAACTGTCGTTGTGCTCATGTCTATTCACACCTTTAATATAGACAGGTACTCCATTTACATGCAGCTTGGAATTCTTTATTTCAATTTTACGGAAACCAACCTTGTATGCAGTAACAGCCAAAGGAGTACCGGTTTCATCGGACAACGTCATTGCGCAATCATACAAATATGGATACTCCGCACTCCACTTCTTTACATTCTTAATCGTACCACCGAATGATAAAACTGTATTTTTCCCCTTAACACTAAAAGGCTTTGAACAAGACAAAACCTTTTTGCCATCATTATCAAACAGTTCCAGTGTAAACTTACCTTTGTCAATACCGTTACCTTCGAATGCACGTATATCTACAGTACCGCTAAATAAGCCATTCTTATATTTTACATCCAAATCAGGTTTCAAGAAAAAGTCCCAGATTGTAAGTTTTGGATACGCTTGCAGGAAAACATCACGTTCAATACCTGACAATCTCCAAAAATCCTGATCTTCCATATAACTGCCATCGTGCCAACGATACACTTGAACAGCCAACAGATTTTGACCATTATTCAAGAAACGTGTTATGTTAAACTCTGCCGGCGTCTTTGAAGCTTTTGTCATACCGACTTGTTGTCCATTGACATAAATACGGGCATACCCGCTGATAGAGCCAAAATGAAGCATTATTTCCCTATCTTTCCAATCGTCAGGCACAGTAAAGTATCTACGATAAGTGCCAACGGGGTTATCAACATCAATATAAGGAGGATTTGGCGAAAATACATATTGAATATTGCGGATTATCGGTTCACCGAACCCTTGTATTTCCCAATTTGAAGGTACATCAATATCACTCCAGTTTTCATCCGAAAGATCAGTACGATAAAAATCCTTTATGCTCTTTTCTATTGTTGGTGCATACAAAAATTTCCATTTACCATTTAATGATTTGTACCAAGGAGAAAGCGCATTATTTTCCATAGAAGCATCTTTCACATTCTCATACAGACCAAACATAGTATGAGGCTTTTCCTTATTCCATTCATACTTAAGCGGATTTTCCCATTCATTTTGCTGCGCAAAAACAGAAAGACCATTTACGATAAACGCAAACACTAATATAATTACAACATTTATTTTCATAGCTTTATTGAAAACTAGTTTAGTTGTCTCTTAATTATCAAAATTCTGATGCCGGATTTCATATTCCTACATCAGCTCCTTATGACTTAAACTTTAAATAAAGAGAGTCAATAGACTAAAAATTTAACAGAACATCCGTCTTTAGTCCTGAGAATATAACCCCCAGAAGAAAAGGACAAAAAATTACGACCACGATTCAATTCAACAGAAGAGACAAGCATTCCTGAAACAGTATATATACATGCATTTACATATTCACTGCACTGAATTATAATCCCATCTGCGACAGGCTGAACAGAAATTGAAGGTTCATCATTTGCGACATCTTCCACTCCGACAATTTCATAATAGTCATAATATTTATCTTTATTCATAAGCACAGCCGACTCAACACGATTATCAGGTATACGTGAAACCATCAGATTCTCCCACGTTGTTCCACCGCTTGATATTCTGTTGGGTGTATATGCATCCTCTTCGAAAGTTATGGCATCGCCTTTCTTCATATTGACATAAAACTCTCTACTGACAGGAACATTATTATACCTATATCCATAAGCATCAGAAAACATATAATTATCCCGAGGAATTTCTGTTATTCCATCAACAATACCTCCTTCAGCAAAACGATACCTTGTATACATACAATTATCAACAGAATGAGACTGACGCTGTACCGTAGTATTCACACAATACAGGCCATTTCTTGGCGCAGTGAAAACAATCGCCGGTGAAGTTTCCACCAACGGATGAACATACCCTTTCTTCGTAATAAACAACCATTCGTCCTGATTATAATAAGCCAATTGGCCTTCGCATTTAGGAGCCTGGTCGTCAAACCTATTGAATGAACTATAAAAACCTGAATTTGTATCATATGTTTTGAAACTCCACGGAGAAGAAGGGTTTTCACCTGAAAAATTACGTTCAAACAAGCTATAAAGTTCTTCATTTGAAGCCGGGACCTGGAACAACCAAGAATAATCAGAGGAACTGAAATCATTATATTCTGCATACAACGAATCAATCTGAGCAATTATTACAGAAGAGAATTTGGATGTTAAGCTCAACTTGAGCAAACGATTTTCATTTTCGTTCAAATACACATTCCATGTATATTGGAATTTCGTTTTGTCAGAACCAACTTTAATCATACTTCGGTCATTGGCCACTACAACAGAGGAGTCTTTGTAATAACCGCGTTCATCAAAGAATGTTACATTAAGATTAGGCTTCAAGCTCTCTGAAAGGTTTGTAGATGCTTCCACTACAATAGTATAGTACCCTTCTTTTTCAGCATGTACAGGCAATACCCAACAAGAAGCATAGGCATTTTTAGCACCTCCGCTCTCTTTATCCAACGTAAATCGTCCAGAACTGTATATACTATTTGACAAATCTATCTTTCCCGGCATCAAAGCTCGAACACCAGTCTGTTTAGAGGCTATCAATGCGTCATAAGCCTCATTCAACTTTACTAGCGCACTATCAAGACGTGACTGCGGCATATTACCACAGTTTGCGGCATAATTAGCAAAAGTAAGTTCACGCCAGAAGTCGGTAAATTCTTTATAAGGCAATCCGTTCACCAACGTGATGCCATCCAGCGTCACACTGTCTGCATGTTCATGCAAGAACACAGTCAACTCATCGGCACGTTTCTTCAACGCAGAAACATCACCTACTGCACCAGCAGAAACAACCTGCTTTACATTATTTTCAGCAATATCACCGACATAAAGCACATACACTGTTTTGGACGGAACAGAAAGCTTCTCGCCTAATACGATATTCTCTTTTGTAGTCAGATTGTAAACAGTTTTCCCAACCAATTCTGATGGGACATCAATGTCATAAGCTGTATCATCATAATACCCCGTATTGAGTCCTATAAGATACTTATTATACCACAACTGATAGAAATCCTTGAACGGTTGTCTGTCATTATATACGCCATTAGTATGATTATACGAAGGAAGATCTATTTTCGTACCGCCTCCGGCCAAAAGCGGATGATCAGGGAAAGTGACTCTGTGAGCCGAATTGTAAGGTTCTGTCTGTACAGTCGAATACAATCCGCTTGAATAATATACTTCACGATCGGCAACAAAATTTATAGCTTTCGTATATTGAGGAGTAATATGCTGAGCCATGTTATTCGAAAAGTTCACATATATTATATCTGAGCCATAGCTGAAAGCCACCATGGCATTCTCTTCATCAGAAACTACTGTACTTTCTTCTCCAGGTGTAAACGGAAGTTTCTCCCTACCTGAAGAATATTTCTTCAGCGAATCAATAGCCTGAGGAGTATACAACGCATAAATCTGGCCATCTTCCGGAGTATTCCACGTATGCTGTCTGTCTTCATAAGCCTGCCATGCATGGCCTATGAGTTCTTCATCATGCGACAAACCTGCCACACAGACATCTCCGTAATAAACCTTTCCCGGTTCATAGATAATTCTTGAACACGTAACAGAATGGCAAAGCATAGCCCTGTTTCCGTCAGCATCAATAGACGGATACGAAAGAGAAGCATTCAATCTCTCATAGTCGGCAATTCGTTTCATAAACTCCGGATCGCCGGCAACAGAATCACCGATATAAGGGTCATACCTCATCATATCCCACATTTCAAAAAAATTTTTCCACAGATAGCCATAACAAGCAGGACAAACCCAACCCGGAAACTCGCGACCACCACCTTTGGAAGTTATGGCACGGTAATATGCACCGCACGGTCCATTGATATCAGTATAATCACCCAATATAGGGTCAGGTGCCTCAACACTTTTCAACGGTCCTGTAAAATATTCCAATCCGGCTGATTCTCTGGCAATCCTGTAACCTACTTTAGGAAACTCGGCATAAGTAACAGGATCAAGAGCATATAATCCGAGACTGGCACCATAAATCTGTCCTGTAGCCCATGCAATCTGATTGCTCAGCGTACGCCTGTCAAAAGCACCATGGTCAAAGCTGGCTTTTATGGCATCTATCCATTGTTGGCGACGCGATTTTTTGCCATTACCAAGATCTACAGATTCGTCAAGATATTCATCTAAAATTTCATTTCGTACCTTGTATATTGCATATCCGTATTTACCGAAAGCACCGCCCCACTCACTGCTGGCAGTCACTTTACCATTGTTGTTATTACGGACCATCTCATCCAATGCCCACTTTATCTTGTCCACTACTTTCGGATTCTTATAAGCCTTATATTGTGGCATTGAGTATGTTGCGGCCAAAATGCCTATACCTCCGGCAGTATTCTTCGAATATCCTGTATTATTCAAGATATTGTCGATTCTGCCATTTATAGTGGCAACAGCATTTTCTTTAATCTTGTCCAAATCAGTTTCAACTCCGGTCTTCAAAGGTGCATCCAAGTAAGAAGGAAGTACACCCTGCTTCTCGTCCGCCGGTACAGCAAAACTCGGATTCGTATGTGTATACAAAGCATACAAAGGAGGCATGTTCTGATCTAGTACACGCTGATATGTGGTAAATACACCTGGAGTTCCATACTGATAATAACGTCCTTTACTTCTTATCCTAACTACAACTTCGGATTTCCCGTCCGTTTCAGAACGTGGTATGCTGTACGTCCTGTATAGGAAAGCACCTGGCGCCTTAGGTGTAGTGCTGTACTGCACCAAAGACTGCGCAATGTTCGACAAAATCTTGCCATCAATATCTGCTGTATAATGTATCTCAAATCCTGTATCAGCACCAGAATACTTAGCTGTTATATAATTCTGTCTGGAACCGTCAACTTTCAATACGACAGAATATTCTCCGCCGTTTATACCTGTATATATACCCGAATAAGGATTATTTTCATAACGGAGACACGAACGCCCGTGCTCGCCCAGCAATCCGTCAGAAACAACTTCTACATAGTCAGGACAATAGGTTGTAAAACCGTGAGCATTCTCGCTCTTTTCATCGCCCAACACCACTCTGTCTGTATACTGTTGCGAAAAAACAGTCTGACAAACACACATCTGAAAGAATAAGAATAAAATTTGTTTCCACATCTTTTTAATTTTTTATCAGTATTAATTGTCGATAATCATCTTATTATACACTTTTCATGACTGCACAACCCAACATTGACAAATGCCAGATTATACAATACTTTGTAAAAATAAATACAACGGACAAAAAACGAATAAGCTTATATTATATATGATTTAGAAGCTATCATATATCATACAGGCAGTCAGCCATATCATCTAAAGCAACAAAAAATTTAAAAAAGGAGCGACCTAGACAAGAATTAAGTCGCTCCCAACATTACTGAACTTCTAATACTGTCAACAAATCAATCAACAATAATCTTATAAGCTTTCACTGTTCCATCACTATATATAGTCTTCTTTATATAGATTCCATTTACTGGTTCTGAAACCTTCATACCACCAAGATTGAAATATTCAACAGAAACAACCTCTCCTACGTTTTCTGTAGGTTCAACGCTTTCAATGCCAGTTGTAGGAGATGCCGGATCCAGAACAAATACATACTGCGGTTCATCAGAAAGTCCAATCTTATTATAAGGAGCATTCCAGTTGATAGTGTTAGTCCAGTAGCGTCCGTCAGAAACACGCTGAACAGCAAAAACAGAATCAGCAAGCTCTTTCTTTACAAATCTCAAAGAATAAGATTCATAGTTGTAATTTGTCAATTCAGATGAGACTTCTCTTACAAAACCGTCTGTATTTACAAGACCGTTCTTATTACCCATAGTGCAGACTTCAACGTTATAGGTTTCTCCTGTTTCATCATTTGTAGCCTCAACAGTCTGCTTGTCGAAAGTCCACTCCCAGAGATATTCCGAAATATCAGTGCCGCTCTTGTTAGAATCACTTATTACATTTTCAATTGTCATGAATCCCATGTAGTAGAAAGTACCGGCAGCATCAGAAGTTGCATTCTTCTGTGTAAACCTGTATTCAGTACCGGCAAGACGAACATTATACTGACCGTTGATATCAAAAGTAAACGGAGCTCTAGAGTCAACCAACTTCTTATAAGTATCATTCAATGATATAATAAGAAGGTCAACATCAACCTGAGTTACAGAGCCTTCATCTTCAACTTCTATATAGCTGTCAGCAACCTCAAGCATGCTCTCAAGTTCTTCAGCAATTGCAATATCATACATACCTTCCGGCATATTGCCATCTTCGTCCGGTCCAGCAAGTTCGTCAGATATTTCCTGCATGAACGATTTAATTTCAGCAACTAAAGTTTTAAGCGAATCCATATCAGCTGGAGCATAAGGATCAAAGAATTCAAGACCTGATCTAGATGCAGAGTCAGCAGTAAACTGAATCTCTTCGTTTAAGCAAGAATAGATACGGAGCAAGGTGTACTCAGTTCCACAGCTGGAATTTCTGCCCTGAGTGTAACAATCGTTTTCAAATGCAATCTTATCACCAGCTTTCATGTTCACAAACATCTCCACTACAAGCGTGTCTGTTCCGTTGTAATTAGAATTGCTCTTATGACCGTAAGCCTCTCTCAAGAAGTAATTGCTCTTGTCGCAAGTCGTATTACCGTTGTTAAAGAAATGACCTACAAGATACATCGGCCAATCATTTGAGCCAGGATTACTTCTTGAAACTCCAACCTCAACTTTATACACATGGTCAACAGGAGCAGTAAACATTATAGAAGAAGCCTTGTCTACCAACGGATGAACAAAACCATCATCAGAAATATACAACCAATCGCCAGATTTCTCATACCAGGCCGGCTTGTCTCCTGCAAGCGAAGCATTATCATGGTTTCCAAATACTGTAAATGTACCGTCGGCAGGTCTATAATAGCCGAAATTCCAAGGGTTGCCGTCATTTACAGCCATTGCATCGGCATTATAAGCTTTATCAGTACCGTTCAGCCAGAAAAGGCGATAATTGTTCAAGCCGTCAGAGAAGTCTACTGTAATCTTCTGGCTAGAAAGAGTTTCCCAAGCATCTCTGAGCATTTTTTCGTAAACAATAGCAGTCATAAGATTTACGGCACCGCTGTTCATTGCTTCCTGAACCTCTATAAATACTTTCTCAAATGCATTTACAGCCTCAACAGGATACTGTCCATATCCAGTACCGGACTCAACATCCATCCAAGCATTCTCTATCTCGCCGAAATATTCTTTCAGGGCGTCCAAAGCTTCAGTGCCATAAGGATCTACAAAATTTTCGTTGGCTTCTGCCGTTTCTTTCTCAACCTTCTCTATATCCAGACGCTGGAGGAATGTTCTTGCCCAGCAAGTACGCGCCCATCCATCATCCAATATACCCAAATTGCTGACACTCGGTGCAAACGAGATTTTGTCTCCGGCCTTTGCACTGAATGCAAACGTATATTCCACTGGTGTCTGATGCAGATAACGTTCGCCGGCTCCAAGTGCAAGTGTACAATCGCCTGCATAGTCCGGCGAATCACCATCGCTGGCGCCATACAAGAATTCCAATCCCATTGTCGAAAGCGGATGCACCTTGTTTTGGTCTTCGTCTGTCGCATAACGGTAACGAGGCACTATAGACAAAGGTCCAAATTGAGGGCAATCCTCTCTTTCCACCTTGCCGCTCACAACATAATATCCATCTTGCGGTACAGTAAATGTTACGGCAGAAGAGAAATTGAAGTTGGCGTACACTTCCCATCCGAAGCCCTCTCTGTCATCACGTGCCACGTAACAATAGATTTCCGTGTCGTTGGTCTCAGGAAGAGACTGTCCGTTACATTTGTAGTCACACCATCCCGGACGCGTGTTGGAAGCGTGCAGAAACAGGTAGCTTCCACCTGCATAGTCACTGATTTCACCAGGAATTTCTGTAATACGCTTACCTTCGAGCCTCTCAGGATTCCACCAGTCAAGATAATTGGCGGCGCAAGAATCATCATAAAGGGTAAATTTTGAATATTCACCTGTGGTCTGATTGAATTTCTCGAAGCTCCACTGAGCATCACCGCCGGAAGCAAATGTCTCTTGCGACATGTCTGTCAAGTTCCATGTCTGGGCGCTTGCGGTCATACCGGCAAGCATCATCGACAAAAAAGTAAAATGTTTAACCATAGCTTTTGTTTTTATAGTATTATAATAGTTATTGAATAAGTCAATTCAGTTGTATGACATGCCTCAAACTGCACGCCACAAAGTAATAAAACAAAAATTTCAGAAACAAAAAATTTAAAAGAATAATCAGCATTTACAATTCCAAAATAATTACAGACAATGCCATATATTATTTTGGAAATATACACGTCTATAAATCAACGTATTATAAAAATGTATATCAGATAATGCATAAAGTCTGTTTAAACAAAAAAATAAGAATAAGATACAGTCAAAAAATTCAAGCAACTGCCGACCGTTACAGAATTCCATCAATACATTTCTATATCTGACATACAAGACAGACCAAACAACGCATGGCGACACTCTGTCATGACTTCGCCACACAATAGGCCAAAGTCATGCTTTTCAGCATGACATCAGACATTCCGACCATGTCGATATTCTGAAAAGGACCTATACGTTTCCCTATAAGAACAAAAAGGATGACACACATGCCGTGGCACATTTTTTGCATGTAAGTTAGTGAATGACAGAGGTTAAGACATAAGAAAGGAGCAGAAAAAAGTCGTAGCCCTGTACATTCAGTGAGACAGGCAACAATTAACAATAGTATTAACCTTTAAAATCCTGAGATTATGACATACACATATATCGGATACTTGCTTTATGCTATAGTTGGTTTAGCCTTTGTTCTCAGCCACTTCGTTATTTTCGAAAGCAAATAACTACGTTTACAAAGGCCTTTAATCTAAAATAAGTGAGGGGCGGTCATAGTGATCCGCCCCACTTCTTTGTATATAGAATATCATGATACAATAAAAGCCTACAAAAATGAATGAACAGCCCCGTTCACGAAGTCGTTCATTTATTTTTCCGCATTCGGCATAATCAACGTATTCGCATAGCATTCTTCTCTTCCCAATATGCCACATTTTCCTTTGTCTTCGTATATATTCTGACTACATCAAAATCAGGCATACCCTTCAGAGCCTCTATCTCAGATGAATGCACAATTTCAGTCTTCAACACAAAGTTCCTGTCCAAGCGGTACGATTCAGCATCATCGAATATGATATGCCTGTTTATCATATACACACAAGGTGTATCGTTTTCGCCATACAATTCCTTTTTGATGTCATTAAGCGAAACAAGCTCCATATTATAATTGCCGGCAACAATGTTCACCAGACTTTTATACTCAACGCCGTTTATAACGAGCGGGGTATCATTTGCAGGAGCCTCGACAACAGTCTCTGCATCATTGCCGTTGATGCCCCTTATCTTCATCGGATACGTTTTCTGTATATGGCCTCCGCCGTCTGCAAACATTGCTTCCATATCAACACCTATCAAGCTCTTCACAAACCATCCGTTCACTGCATACCCCAAATCCTGATGATTGAAATCCTTGTCATACATACACTGTGTGTAGAAATTCAAGTTGTTCTCATGCTCATCTTCGTTACCGACGAAAGCCATTGCCGACGAAACAATAAGCATCATTAAGATTGATGTTGTCAAAACTCTGTAGAAATTCATAGATGATACATTTTAAAGTCAAACTGTACGCAAAGATAAAAAAACAAACGAAATACAGAAATATTTCAGCATTAAAACAACACAAAGCGCACAGATATACACACTTATCTGATTTCCTCCAGAAACATACAAAAATGCATAAGAGCATTAAACATCATCACCTGGCACCTGTTCCGGGCACGGTTCCATGCCTGTGTCCCCAAGTATGGCCGCCATTCAGATACGTTCTCGACACCCCGACCTGGAAACTCACGACATCGTTCACTTTGACATCCAACTGCGCGCCTATAGTAGTAGATGCCTGTCCGAAAAATGCAGGGCATATAAGTCCATCGTCATGCGGAGCAAACGAATGCAGGCCGTAGAAAGTAGCATTCATACGGTCGTTGAGCTTATATGATGCAAGAGCCTGAAGTCCGAAATCGGTGTATGAGTCATACGACATGCTGAACCGTGACAGATAACCGCCAAGCCCCAGCGTCCACCGGTCGCTGACCTGCTTGGCATATATCGCAGAAGCATTGGTGAAGAAAGCCCCATTGCGGAAAGGATTGTCGCGTCCGAATCCTATGGTGACACCAGCATTGAGCATGACGTTCAATCCTGAATGAATATCCCATGTGCTCCACGCACCGAATGGAGTGTCCGGCGAAGCAAGTGTAAATATTGCCGGCTTGTAGAAAGGGTCAGTATCCGGCATCAGCGCAAGCGAATCCGGAACGGTATCTGCCGGCAAAGCCCTGACGGCATCGTCAGTACCGGCATATTCAATCCGAGCCTTGCCCGCTGGCATTGCCGCTTCCGCATCGACGGCCGGTTCCAGAGTGCCGTTTCCGCGCTGAACATCTGTAAGCGTCTGTGCACATGCCTCCCCGAAAACAAGAAGCAAGCATGCTGTAAGAAGATATTTCATCATGTTACAAAAATAAGAGGTTGCATGCAAAAATGTTCACATGATGCAATTAAGAAGAGTTAAAAAAGCCTGCCATCTGACAACAATATGCATCTACGACAAAAAGCCCGCCGACAACTCGGCGGGCCCCATCGCGTCATACTCGTATTGCAGAGACGTCTCACGACTTTCTGCAATCCATCACAATTGAATTACTTGGCCTTTTTTCCTCCTATTATTTCCTACTATATTTTATACACCAATCTAAGTTTCCCGCACACGTGCAGGCGAAAAAATGCAACTATTCCGTCGCGGACATTCTGGAGCTCAAGGCCGAAGGCTTTCTTGATGGGAGCCCATCGCATATATGCCGCAAAAGCATTTCCGAAACTACGTATATCCTAAAAAAGGACTTCTGTTCTCCACCCTTTCACCGCGTGCAGGACGGCCGACTGTCACATCCCCGTCGGACGTGGCGGGAGAAACGTCTACGGACTCGACTTTCCAGAAGTCCATTGTTCTGTCCGTCTGCATCTGTCCGTCCATCTCCACCCTGCTTTCAGGGACGCCTGCTTCGTCCCGTTTTCAAAACGGCCCAGCAGATGCGATGCATACGGTATTTCATTATCAATAAATTCATTTTCCTGTCTGACTTTTCATACAGTTTTGTTCGACACTGCAAAAGTAGGACTATGTCGTTTCGAAAAGCATACAGAGACTTTAAGATATGGTTAAAAACAAGTTACAATTATGTTATAACACACGTGGACAGTCCTGTATGCACAATTGCGGGCGCTCGGAATTGAAAATGCACGGTCTCGGAATTCGAAGCGCGAGCGCTCGCGTTCATAAATTCTTTTAAAGCAAAAAAATAAACAACTAATCAGATTATTGTTAACTTTGCGGTGCGAACCACAATAAAAGGGGTGCTGATATGCGCACTTGTCAGGACGCACGGGCGTGCGCGCCTTGCCATATCGGCTGAGATGAAACCCGACGAACCTGATACGGATAATGCCGTCGTAGGGAGACAAAACAGGATTTTCGAGAGATACCGCCAAAGTATTTATGTAATCTTCCGAATATCTGAAAGCCGGCTGGACGCACTTTTCTTTTCATTACTTAATATCCGCGCAAAAGGCCGGCGGAGTTTCATTTCAGCAAGCATCTTACAATTTACAACAGCCACGCACGCACATGCGGAGCATGGAACATTGCGGTTATGCAGCAAACAGACTTGAAACAATTATCAACCAATAGTTCAACAGCTGAAATGAAATACATCAAAGCTCTCACCATTGCAGGAAGCGACTCCGGAGGAGGAGCAGGCATACAGGCCGACATAAAGACGATGTCGGCTCTTGGAGTATATGCATCGACGGCCATTACGTCAATCACGGTCCAGAACACCCAGGGCGTTACGGCAGTTTTTCCGCTGGAAAAGGAAGCCGTGCGCGGTCAGATTGAGGCCGTCATGGAGGACATCCGCCCGGACGCAGTGAAAATCGGCATGGTGAACGACCTTCATGCTGTTGAAGCCATCATAGAGGAACTGTCGAAATGGGATGCCGGCACTGTCGTTCTCGATCCGGTAATGTCGTCGAGCAGCGGACACAAGCTTATCAGCGACGAGGCTCTGCAGCTTATGATGGACGAACTCATCCCGATGTGCACTCTAGTCACGCCAAACATTCCCGAGGCAGAGATGCTGAGCGGAATGCAGATAGGCGACAATGATGCCCGACGCGCCGCAGCCGGTAAGATTCTGGAACTCGGATGCAAGGCTGTGCTCATAAAGGGCGGACACACGGAAGGCCGTGTAAAGAGCGACCTGCTGGTCTGTGCAGACGGAACGGAGAAATGGTTCTCTATGCTGTCGGTCGACACTCCAAACACACACGGCACCGGATGCACGCTCTCATCGGCCATAACAGCCTATCTGGCACGCGGAGAAAGGCTCGACGAGGCTGTTCTCAAAGGCAAGAGATATGTATCGGAAGCTCTGAAAGCAGGAAAAGAAGTCAAGACCGGCAATGGCACCGGACCTCTGAACCACTTCTTCGACCCGGAAAAACTGATAATCGCAGAGTAAAAAAACATCAAGCACTCATAAAGACTGAAAAGACATGACAGGACTTCAGTTCATCACACACTTCACAGAGAAATATTCCTATCTCGATTCGGCCATGCTTGCCCTTGAAGGCGGATGCCGATGGATACAGCTGCGCATGAAAGATGCCTCGTACGAGGAATTAAAGCGCACAGCGCTGGCTGTACAGACTGAATGCCGACGCAGGAAAGCAACATTCATCATAGACGACTGCGTAGAACTGGTCAAGGAAATCGGTGCCGACGGTGTACATCTTGGAAAGAACGACATGCCGGTAGATCAGGCACGCGAGATTCTCGGAAACGGGTTCATCATAGGCGGTACTGCCAACACATTCGACGACATACGCATGCACTGTGAACGAGGAGCCGACTATATAGGCTGTGGGCCGTTCAGGTTTACAACCACCAAGCAGAAACTTGCTCCTATGCTTGGACTTGAAGGATACAGACGTCTGACCGCACAGATGAAGGAAGCCGGCATCAACATTCCGGTTGTTGCCATCGGAGGCATAACATTTGCAGACATACCCGACATCATGGCCACCGGAGTGAACGGCATAGCCCTGAGCGGAGGAATACTGAAAGCAGACGACCCTGTAGAGGAAACAAGACGCATCGTGGAGATGTGCTCGCATTACGAATGAATAAGAAACCAAAAAGATTTTCAATATATGGAAAGCAACATAAGAATTAAATTTCCTGACTCGGAAAAAGTCTACATGGAAGGAAAAATCCATCCTGAAATCCGTGTAGGAATGAGAAAGGTGAACCTTACGCCTACCGTAAGCATCGAAAACGGCAAGAAGGTCTACAAGGAAAATGCTCCTGTGTACGTTTATGACACGAGCGGCATATACAGCGACCCGAACGCAGAAATAGACCTCAAGAAGGGACTTCCGCGCATGCGCGAACCGTGGATTCTGAAACGCGGCGGTGTGGAAAGGCTCGACGAGGTGAGCAGTGAATACGGCAGAATGCGCCTCAACGACAAGTCGCTCGACCATCTGCGTTTCGAACACATCTGCAAACCTCTGCGTGCAAAGAAAGGATGCCAGGTAGGACAGATGTACTATGCAAAACAGGGCATCGTGACACCGGAAATGGAATATGTGGCCATACGCGAAAACATGAACTGCCGCGAACTCGGCATCGAAACGCACATCACACCTGAATTCGTACGCGACGAAATTGCAGCCGGACGAGCAGTTCTGCCTGCCAACATCAACCACCCGGAAGCCGAACCGATGATCATAGGACGCAACTTCCTGGTGAAGATTAATACCAACATCGGCAACTCGGCTACAACATCGAGCATTGACGAGGAGGTAGAAAAGGCTGTATGGAGCTGCAAGTGGGGAGGCGACACCCTTATGGACCTTTCAACCGGCGACAACATACACGAAACACGCGAGTGGATTATACGCAACTGTCCTGTTCCGGTCGGCACTGTGCCAATGTACCAAGCCATGGAAAAAGTGAACGGCAAGGCCGAAGATCTCACTTGGGAACTTTTCCGCGACACGCTCATAGAGCAGTGCGAACAGGGTGTTGACTATTTCACCATACACTGCGGCATAAGACTGCAGAACATACATCTTGCCAACGGACGCATGACTGGCATGGTGAGCCGTGGTGGAAGCATCATTTCAAAATGGTGTCAGATGCATCAGAAAGAAAGTTTCCTCTATGAGCACTTCGACGACATCTGCGACATACTGGCACAGTACGACGTGGCAGTATCGCTCGGCGACGGCCTCCGTCCAGGAAGCATATACGACGCCAACGACAAGGCTCAGTTTGCTGAGCTCGACACAATGGGCGAACTGGTGGAAAGAGCATGGGCAAAGAACGTTCAGGCATTCATAGAAGGACCAGGACACGTTCCAATGCACAAGATACACGAAAACATGGAGAGACAGATAGAGAAGTGCCACAACGCACCGTTCTACACTCTCGGCCCTCTCGTAACGGACATAGCTCCAGGATATGACCACATCACGAGTGCAATCGGCGCGGCACAGATTGGATGGTACGGAACAGCCATGCTCTGCTACGTCACTCCGAAAGAACACCTTGCACTGCCTAACAAGGAAGATGTCAGAGTGGGCGTAGTGACATACAAGATTGCAGCACACGCCGCCGACCTTGCCAAAGGACATCCTGGTGCCTACATCCGCGACAACGCGCTGAGCAAAGCCAGATACGAATTCAGATGGAAGGACCAGTTCAACCTGAGCCTCGATCCTGAGCGCGCTCTCGAATACTACAAGACGGCCAACCATGTAGGAGGCCGATACTGCACAATGTGCGGTCCAAACTTCTGCGCCATGCGCATAAGCCAGTCGCTCGAGGATGACGTCTGCGAAGCTGACGGCGAGAAGCAATGAATTATCAAACGGTTGATTTCAAGTTAAATAATATACAATACAACAAAAACTAAAAGAAACATGATCGAAACAGAAGTATCAAGAGGTATCATCAGTACCTATTTCGAGAAGTTAGAGAAGAATCTTGAGCTCGACGTGGCTATCGTAGGCGGTGGCCCGTCAGGAATCGTTGCAGCCTACTACCTTGCAAAGGCAGGACTGAAGGTTGCTCAGTTTGACCGCAAGCTCTCTCCAGGCGGAGGAATGTGGGGAGGTGCAATGATGTTCAACCAGATTGTCGTTCAGCAGGAAGCAATGGACATCGTTAAGGAATTCGGCATCAACTACGCTCCATATCAGAACAACCTCTATGTGATGGATTCAGTGGAAAGTACTTCATCACTGCTCTATCATGCAGTACATGCAGGTGCAACAATCTTCAACTGCTATTCTGTTGAGGATGTAATCTTCAAGAACAATGTTGTAAGCGGTGTCGTTGTCAACTGGACTCCAGTGCTCAGAGAGGGCCTGCACGTTGACCCGCTCAACATATTGGCAAAATTCGTTATCGACGGAACAGGCCACGACAGCGAAATGTGTCAGACTGTAGCACGCAAGAACGGTATAAAGCTCGCTACTGACACAGGTGCCGTTATCGGTGAGCGTTCACTCGACGTTGTTGCCGGTGAGGACGAAGTTGTAAAGGGTACAAAGGAGATCTATCCAGGACTCTACGTATGCGGTATGGCAGCTTCAGCCGTATCTGGAACTCCTCGCATGGGACCTATCTTCGGCGGAATGCTCATGTCTGGAAAGAAGGTTGCAGACGAAATCATCGCCCGACTGAAGAAATAAGACACAATAGAAAAAATGATTTGCAATTTAAGTCGTAAGGCCTCTGCCCCATCAACGGGCAGAGGCCTTATGCGTCAAATAATCGTACATTATTACTTGTCCTAATGTTTTTTATACTATATTTGAGCGACTCACAAAAACATTCAAGAATATGCTAAAGAACAAAAGCTTATCAATTATTGCCGTTACCTTATTCGCATTCATTGGCTCAATGATGATGTCATCGTGTACAGACGAAGACGATCAGGCATCATATTATCTGTCAGGATGCTGGGCCGGCGACATGGGAATGTACTATACAGACGGTTACTGGGACTACTACGCCTACAAGACCGAAATCGAATTCATACCCGACTATGAATATGCCACTCACGGATACGGAAGGCAGGTGGACTACTACAGGGAAGGATACTACCCTACCATGCACTACCGCTTCTACTGGAAAGTGAACAACGGTGTCATCACCCTCGTCTATCCAGACGCCCCGGAACTGAATGTCAACATATTCGACTATTATCTCTACGACGATTATTTCAGCGGAAGAATAGGCGACACGCCGTTCAGGCTATATAAGATATACGACTTCTATTGGGATGACAACTGGGGATATGACGATTGGTACTGGTCAAAACCAAGAAATACCGTTTCCGACAGCATCAGCACGGACACTCTGAACATAAGAAGAGGGTGCAGATTCAATATTCCGGCAGAAAAATAACGAAAAAGCACCTAGGAAAGCCTGCAATAGAAAAACAAGAAAACCTCATAGGAAAGAGTAAAAAGGGCGTAAAATCTCGTAAGATGTACACCTGAAAGGCGGTAAAATGAAGAAAACGAATAAAAATTTTAAAATTTATCGCTAAAAAATTTGGAGGTATTCAAAAAAGCGCTACCTTTGCAACCGCAAACGAAAAACGATGGCGGGGTAGCTCAGATGGTTAGAGCGCATGATTCATAATCATGAGGTCTCCGGTTCAATCCCGGATCCCGCTACAAAGAGCATTCAGCAAGTCAGCTGGATGCTTTTTTGTTATAACACCAGACTAAAACATTTTTTCAGACCAATAGTGCTGTTGTTCATTTTTACTTTTATATTTTTGCCGAACAACAACATCAAACGACATGAAATCAATAATCGACATACAGATAGGAGCCGAGTGCATCAAGTGCAGAAAATGCGAGCGTGTTTGTCCTGCCGGAATCATTACTTATGACGAAAAGAACAAGAGCATGGATATATGCCGTGCAGAAAGATGTATCGTTTGCGGACAGTGCGCAGCGGCATGCCCTGTCGGCACACTGAAACATTCGTCATTCCCAGAAGGTTCGATAAAGCCATTCGACAAAAATGACTGTCCGACAGCAGAACAGCTGATGCTTCTGATAAAGAAAAGACGTTCGAACAGAGCATTCTCGACAAATGAGGTAGCAGATGAGGACATCGACAAAATAATCGAGGCCGCACAGTACACTCCTACTGCACGCAACTCGAGAGACATCGGCTTCGTTGTCATAAAAGATTCCGACAAACTGCTGGAACTTTCAGAGTTCACATGTTCGACTTTCGAAAAAATGACAAGCCGACTTGAAAATCCGTTCATCAAACCCGTGCTGTCACGTATACGTCCGGACTTCTACAAAAGTGTACCTGTAATGAAACATGTAATCAAAGGTTTCAGGAAACACAATGAGGGAATACTACGCAATGCTACAGCCGCCATCCTCATTTACACGAAAGACAACGGTATGTTCAGCAATGCGGATGCAAATCTGGCTTATCAGAATGCCTCGCTGATGGCAGAATCGCTCGGTGTAAACCATTTCTACACCGGTTACCTGTGCGCAGCACTGCGTTTAAACAAGGGCACACTGGAAAAGAAGCTGGGTATAGAAGGAACGATACAGGCCGGCATGGCTATAGGAATGCCTCTGTTCAGCTTTACGAACTACATAGACAGGGGCAAAGCTGCGGTTAAACATTTGTAGCACACACGCCACTCAAAAAGGCACAATCTGAAAACGAAAAGCCCCACTCTCCGCTTCAGGCAAAAACGAAAAACAGCAAGTCGGTTTAAAGTAGGCACAGATGAAAGCCTGCATAGGCAAAAAAGTAGGCATAAGCAATCTAAAAAAAAGAAAAAAGGCCGAAACAATATATTTTTTATAGTATTTTTGCAAACCAGTAGTTACCTATACGGAGAGATACTTTTTTATGCGCATTATAAAAAGGCTGGACATATTCATTCTCAAGAATTTCATGACCCTGTTTGCAGGTACATTCTGCATCAGTCTTTTCGTCGTCATGATGCAGTTTCTATGGAAATATGTCGATGAGCTTATAGGCAAGGGACTTTCGATAACCGTAATGGCTAAATTTTTCTTCTATGCAGGAGAAACGCTTGTGCCGTTGGCTTTGCCGCTTGCCATTCTGCTGGCCTCACTCATTTCATTCGGAAACCTGGGAGAAAGATTTGAGCTCCTGTCAATCAAAGCGGCCGGAATATCGCTGTTCCGCACAATACGTCCCCTGGTAATCTTCATGCTCATTCTGAGCGGTGCTTCATTCTATTTCCAGAATGTAAAAGTGCCTCAGGCACATCAGAACCTTATGCAGCTGCTGTATTCCATGAGGCAGAAATCGCCGGAACTTGACATTCCGGAGGGTGTATTCTACGACGGCATAGAAGGACTCAACCTTTATGTCAAGAGCAAGGACAAGAATACAGGTATTCTCTACAACATGGTGATATACAATATGAGAGACGGCATAGACAATGCCCACATCATATTGGCCGACTCGGGCAAGCTGGAAACTACGGCAGACAAGAAGCATCTGGAACTGCATCTTTACAACGGCGAACAGTTCGAGAATCTGAACTCAGATGCCCTGATGACCGGCAATGTGCCATACCGCAGAGAAACGTTTGTGGAGAAGCACTTCATATTTGAGTTCGACTCAAATTTCAACATGGCAGATGCTGAGACATTCTCTACGTCGGCTTCAACGAAGAACATGCAGGAGCTGTTTACCGCAATAGACTCGATGAATGTCGTGTACGACAGCTTGGGTACAGCCTATTACAACGACATGAAGAAAGGCTCCATGCGCGTAAGGGAGATGAGTGAAGACGACATAAAGAAGCACGAGTCAGAAAAGAAACAGGGACGCATTGAGAAGGTGATGCTAGACAGCGCGTTCAGCAAAATGCCGGCTTCAGCAAAATTAAGCGTGCTGAGGGATGCTTCGCAGAAAATCAATGCCCAGCAGATGGACACAGAGTTCAAGAGCTACAGCATGGAGAATGGTGACGGACAGATAAGAAGACACTGGATTCAGATCCACCAGATGATTACAATGTCGCTGGCATGTCTGGTATTCTTCTTCATCGGCGCACCTCTAGGCGCCATAATAAGAAAGGGCGGACTTGGATTGCCTGTTGTAGTTTCAGTCTTGATATTCATCGTATACTACATCATCAACACCGCAGGACTCAAGCTTGCAAGAGAAGGTTCGATACCTGTATGGCTGGGTATGTGGATAAGCACTATAGTGCTGGCTCCGCTGGGCCTTCTGTTTACTGTAAAATCGAACAACGACTCCGCCGTATTCAACATGGATGCATACGTTTCGTTCTTCAAGAAGGTATTCGGAATAAGACAGCAGCGCCACATTGCCAGGAAAGAGGTTATCATCAACGACCCTGACTATGAAAAGATGACCAAGCATCTTGATTACATAACAGCAAGCTGCAAGAGCTATACAAAACGGAACAACCTGAAGAAATTCCCTAGCTACATAAGACTTTTCTTCAAGATAGATCAGGACGAAGAGATTGAACGAATAAGCGATGAGCTGGAATATATTGTAAGGACACTGTCCAACAGCAAAGACAAGAGCATACTGATGCTGCTCAATTATCTACCGATACTAGACATACATGCACATACAGCTCCATTCAAGAGCAAAAAGCTTAACAAGGCTGCAGGAATAATATTTCCAATCGGACTGATACTGCTTTTTAGAGTAGGAAGATTCAGACTCAGACTCAGAAAGGACCTCAGAAAAATCAACAGTACATGTACAAAACTGAGGGAACGTACCAGTATTCTTGCCGGTGAAAATATGAACACTGCAACAAACAACGCATAGACAAAAGCAGGAATTCTGCTGATGTACAACAAAAAAGAAACGAACAATAAAGACTAACTTTTTAGATTAGCAGATATGGGAAATTTCAAATTCAACACTATCGAAGAAGCCATTGCTGATTTCAAGGAAGGCAAGCTGGTTATAGTTGTGGACGATGAAGACCGCGAAAACGAAGGAGACTTCATCACACCGGCAGAGACCATAACACCTGAAAAGGTGAACTTCATGCTCAGGGAAGGGCGCGGGGTGCTGTGTGCACCGATAACCATATCAAGATGCAAAGAGCTTGAACTGCCTCATCAGGTGGACGACAATACTTCAATGCTCGGCACACCGTTCACTATAACGGTAGACAAGCTTGAAGGATGTACAACAGGTGTTTCGGCACACGACCGCGCAGAAACCATTAAGGCTCTGGCTGATCCAGAATCGAAGCCAAGCACATTCGGACATCCGGGACACATCAACCCTCTCTACGCACAGGACAAGGGTGTGCTGAGACGCGCCGGACATACAGAAGCCGCCATCGACCTTGCTCGTCTGGCGGGGATGAGACCAGCAGCCGCACTGATCGAAATTCTGAACCCTGACGGCACTATGGCACGCATGCCGGAACTGCAGGAAGTGGCTAAGAAATTCGACATGAAGCTCATACAGATAAAGGATCTCATAGCCTACAGACTTCAGAGAGAATCGCTCGTGGAAAAAGGCGTGGAGGCAGATCTTCCTACTGACCACGGACACTTCAGAATTATTCCTTTCAGACAGAAATCAAACGGTCTGGAACATATTGCCTTGTTCAAGGGTACATGGACCAAGGATGAGCCAATACTCGTCAGAATGCACTCATCATGCATGACCGGCGATATATTCGGAAGCAAGAGATGCGACTGCGGCGATCAGCTCCACAAGTCAATGGAACAGATAGACAAGGCAGGAAAAGGTGTCATTGTATACCTCAATCAGGAAGGACGCGGAATCGGTCTGATGAACAAGATTGCCGCATACAAGCTTCAGGAAGAAGGATACGACACAGTAGATGCAAACATACATCTCGGATTCGACCCTGACGAAAGAGATTACGGCGTAGGCGCACAGATTCTGCGAGAACTTGGTGTAGGAAAAATCCGCCTGCTGACAAACAATCCTGTCAAGAGAGTAGGACTCGAAGGATACGGACTTGAAATCGTTGAGAATGTTCCTATAGAAATTACTCCCAACGAATACAACGAGCGCTATCTGAGAACCAAAAAAGACAGAATGGGACACACGCTTCATTTCAACAAATGATGCGGACGAGCAACATTCATAACAAGACAACAATAAGTTTATTCACATAAAGATTTTGTACATGGAAAATTTATCTGACCGTCTCAACAGACTTTCGCCATCAGCAACTTTGGCAATGTCACAGAAAAGCGGTGAACTTAAAGCACAGGGAGTGGATGTTATCAACCTCAGCGTTGGTGAACCTGACTTCAACACACCTGACCACATCAAAGAAGCTGCAAAAAAGGCTATAGATGAGAACTATTCTAGATACTCTCCAGTTCCTGGATACCCAGATCTGAAGAATGCTATCGTTGCAAAGCTCAAGAATGAAAACGGATTGGATTACAAACCTTCGCAGATTCTCTGCTCTAACGGTGCAAAGCAGTCTGTATGCAACGCCATCATGGCTCTCATCAACTCTGGAGACGAGGTGATAATACCTGCTCCTTACTGGGTAAGCTACCCTCAGATGGTAAAACTGGCCGATGGAGAACCTGTAATAATTGAAGCTCCTATCGAACAGGATTTCAAGATTACTCCAGAACAGCTCGAAGCAGCCATCACACCTAAAACTCGTGCACTCATTCTCTGCTCTCCATCAAACCCTACAGGTTCTGTATACAGCACTGAAGAGCTCGAGGCTCTCAAGAATGTACTTCTCAAGCATGAGCGCGTAATCGTACTTGCAGACGAAATCTACGAACACATAAACTATGTAGGCAAACATGCTTCAATGGCACAGTTTGACGACATCAAGGACAGAGTTGTAATCATAAACGGTGTATCAAAGGCATATGCAATGACAGGATGGCGTATAGGTTTCATCGCTGCACCGGAATGGATTGTCAAAGGATGCAACAAACTTCAGGGACAGTACACCAGCGGACCTTGCTCTGTAAGCCAGAAAGCTGCTGAAGCTGCATACACAGGCGACCAGCAGTGTGTTGAAGATATGCGCAAGGCCTTCGAGCGCCGCAAGAACCTCATCGTTAAACTGGCAAAGGAAATACCTGGATTCGAAGTAAACGAACCGCACGGAGCATTCTACCTCTTCCCTAAGTGCTCTTACTACTTCGGAAAGAAAGACGGCGACCGCGTAATCAACAATTCTACAGACTTCGCAATGTACCTTCTCGAAGTAGGACATGTTGCAACCGTAGGAGGTGATGCATTCGGAAGCCCTGAATGTTTCCGCATGAGCTATGCTACAAGCGACGAGAACATTGTTGAAGCAATGAAAAGAATCAAAGAAACTGTTGCTCGCCTGAAATAATCGAGACATACAGTTGTTTGAATAAAAAAATGAGGAGTTGAAACACGATGTTTCACTCCTCATTTTTTGTATACCACCAGACATAAAAAAGGACAGTCTCCAAAAGGAAACTGTCCTCGATATCTACTCTTTCTCGCGGAATTATTCTCCAGCTGAAATTGCACCAGCAGGACAAACACCTTCGCAAGTACCGCAATCAACGCATGCATTTGCATCGATAACATACTTTCCATCACCCTCAGAGATAGCTCCTGATGGGCACTCAGCGGCACAACTTCCGCACATTACACAATCGTCACTAATTACGTAAGCCATTTTTCTAAGATTTAAATTATTAGTACTAATTTCTCCGGCAAAAATAAGGCTTTTATTGATTAGTTGTTATGCTTCTATGATTAAATTGACTTAATTTGTACGTCTTCTAAATAAGCAACCTCCCTATTATGTGCTATATTTTTCGTATTTTTGCAGCCAAATTACTAATATATAGCGATTATGCCTTTAAATTTACCCGATAAGCTTCCTGCAATAGAATTATTGAAGGAAGAGAATATTTTCGTAATTGATACTTCGCGTGCTACGCAACAGGATATTCGTCCGTTGCGGATTGTGATTCTGAACCTGATGCCGTTGAAGATTACAACGGAAACAGACTTGGTGCGGCTGCTCTCGAATACGCCTCTCCAGGTAGAAATCTCGTTTATGAAGATCAAGAGTCATACATCCAAGAATACGCCGATAGAACATATGCAAACGTTCTATACCGACTTCGAGCAAATGCGTAACGAGAAATACGACGGCATGATCATCACCGGTGCTCCTGTGGAACAGATGGACTTCGAGGAGGTGACTTATTGGGAGGAAATTACTGAAATATTTGATTGGGCACGTACGCACGTGACGTCTACCTTATATATATGCTGGGCTGCGCAAGCCGGACTGTATCATCACTACGGAGTTCCCAAGTATCCACTGGACCAGAAAATGTTCGGTATCTTCGAACATCGGGTGCTGGAACCTTTCCATTCTATTTTCCGCGGATTTGACGATTGCTTCTATGTGCCGCATAGCCGCCATACGGAAGTACGCAGGGAAGATATCCTCAAAGTGCCGGAACTGACATTGCTTTCCGAATCGAAAGATGCGGGCGTTTATATGGCTATGGCACGTGGCGGACGTGAGTTCTTCGTGACCGGACACTCGGAATACTCTCCCTATACCTTGGATACGGAATATCGTCGTGATCTGGGTAAAGGACTGCCGATCGAAATTCCCCGTAACTATTACGTAGATGATGATCCGGACAAAGGTCCGTTGGTCCGTTGGCGCGCTCATGCCAACCTTTTGTTCTCCAACTGGCTGAACTACTTTGTTTATCAGGAAACGCCTTACAACATTAATGATATTGAATGATCAAGCAGCGTAAAATAGAACTTCTCGCCCCGGCGAAGAATCTGGAATGTGGTATCGAAGCTATCAATCACGGAGCAGATGCCGTATATATCGGTGCACCTAAATTTGGCGCCCGTGCAGCGGCTGTGAATTCTTTGGAAGATATCGAAGCGTT
>OKRU01000880.1_pt1 | contig 30140 bp, 27 predicted proteins | sample 1601131 | NCBI WGS metagenome assembly OKRU01 (sample SAMEA3541558, study PRJEB24748) | human gut metagenome | biome: human gut; feature: human-associated habitat; material: faeces | place: China | collected 2012
GATGCCTGGTAAACTTTTGTCTTCTTGGTAAGGCCAAGAATGCGGCATGCTTCCAGAATACGAAGAACACCAAGAGCATCCACATCGCCGGAATACTCGGGTACATCAAAACTGACCTGCACATGGGACTGGGCGGCCAGATTGTAGATTTCATCAGGCTGCACCTGGCCGATGATACGGATCAGGCTGGTGGAATCGGTGAGATCGCCATCATGGAGACGAAGCTTTCCCATCAGGTGATCGATGCGGGCCGTATTGGAAATAGATGCCCGGCGGGTAATGCCATGGACCTCGTAGCCTTTCTCCAAAAGGAATTCGGCAAGATAAGAGCCATCCTGGCCGGTAATGCCGGTGATCAATGCTTTTTTCATTCTAAAAAACCTCTTTCGGTCATTTTTTCTTATTATAACACATCCCTTTCCATTTGTCGCCCCCTAAAATAAAGAAAAGAGACCGATGATTTTTTCTCTGCTTCGATGGTCCCCTTATCTATCTCCTTTTGTAATGATATTAATACTATCATTTTCCGCAGGCATTTCCCATTCATTTTCTATTTTTTCTCCGGATATCTCTTGATTTTATCCAATCTCTGTGATAAGATTTTCGAAAAGGATATGCAATCGCATTTCCCGCACGCCGCAAAATGCTATTGATTCTATCATTTGAGAGGACATTTTCTATGAAGAAGCTTTCCTTCGACCGTTTGGCCGAAACCGTAAAATCCAGTCGAAAGGAAAAGGGCCTGACGCAGATCGAGCTAGCAAACCTGACGGGTATCAACCGCTCCATGATCGGTCAGCTGGAGAACAGAACCTTTAAACCATCCATCGCGCAGCTGGAAGCCCTGGCAGAGGCGCTGGACTTCGACATCACAGCGCTGTTCGTTGACGAAGCAAAGGCCAAACCCAAAAACGCTCCAAAAAAGCAATACAATATCGCCGTAGCCGGTACAGGCTATGTGGGCCTCTCCATTGCCACGCTGCTGAGCCAGCACAACCACGTGACTGCCGTGGATATTATCCCAGAAAAGGTGGAGCTGATCAACCAGCGCAAATCCCCCATTCAGGACGAATATATTGAAAAGTATCTGGCCGAAAAGGAGCTGGACCTGACTGCCACGCTGGACGGCGAAAATGCATACCGAAATGCGGACTTTGTCGTCATCGCCGCCCCCACCAATTATGACAGCAAGAAAAACTATTTCGATACCTCCGCCGTAGAAGCCGTGATTGAGCTGGTGCTGAAGGCAAACCCACAGGCTACCATGGTCATCAAATCCACCATTCCCGTGGGGTATACCGCTTCCGTTCGAAAAAAATACGGCACGGACAGCATTCTTTTCAGCCCGGAATTTCTGCGGGAATCCAAGGCGCTGTACGACAATCTGTATCCCTCCCGGATCATCGTCTCCTGCGACGAAGGGACCCGGGAAAAGGCGGAGATCTTCGCCGCCCTTCTGCAGCAGGGGGCCATTAAAGAGGATATCCCCACACTGTTCATGGGCTTCACCGAGGCCGAGGCCGTGAAACTCTTCGCCAATACCTATCTGGCCCTGCGGGTCAGCTATTTCAATGAGCTGGACACCTACGCCGAAACCAAGGGGCTGTCTACCCGCGACATCATCAACGGTGTCTGCCTGGATCCCCGGATCGGCACCCACTACAATACCCCCTCCTTCGGCTACGGCGGCTACTGCCTGCCCAAGGACACCAAGCAGCTGCTTGCGAACTTTGAGGATGTGCCGCAAAATATGATGACCGCCATTGTGGAATCCAACCGCACCCGAAAGGACTTCATTGCCGACCAGGTGCTGCAAATGGCAGGCGGCTACTCCTACGAAGACGGGCAGTATGATCCGTCTCATGAAAAAGAGGTCGTCATCGGGATTTACCGTCTCACAATGAAATCCAACTCTGATAACTTCCGTCAGTCCGCCATTCAAGGTGTCATGAAGCGCATCAAAGCCAAAGGCGCTACCGTTATCATCTACGAGCCCACACTGGCCGATGGCCAAACCTTCTTTGGCAGCAGGGTCGTCAATAACCTGGCACAATTCAAAGCTCTCTCCCACTGCATCATCGCCAACCGATATGATCCCTGCCTGGACGATGTTCAGGACAAAGTCTTCACCAGGGACATTTTCAAACGGGACTGAGGCCCCACCGGGAGCAGGACAGCTCCCGGCATTCGATGCCATTGCAGCTTGACATCTATTCTCTTTTCGCTTATCATAAAAAACGGTATTCTTCCATTTTAAAGGCAAAAAGGGGGCGGCTGTGTTGGGTTTTTTCGCCGTCATTCGAAAAATCTATACGCACCTTTTATCCGCAGCAGGCACACTCCTCACCAGATTTCGCGGTACCTCTGCCCCAAAGCAGCCCCGGGCCATCAGCAGCTCCGTCAAACGCACACCGATCCCCCTGGAAGCAGAGGCCCCGGGTTTTCCTGCAATCCCCCTTGAGAAGGCCGTGCTTCCTGCCGACGTGGAAGCGCAGTTGGCAGCGGTGAACTGGGACCGGCGGGATGTTCTGGTGGGGACTCTGCGAAATGCTGCGCAGCTCAAAGCCTGCCTGGATGGCCGGTTCTATTACATCCCTGCCGCCCTGGTCACCGAGGAAGACAAGCCCATTCACTATGTGGCCCTGTTCCAGACGCCCCGCGTTTTCCCGGGTCATGCCGGAATTTTCTGGTACGGTGCAGTTCAGCGCAGTGCCCTGGTCCAGCGTGGAAGCATTCTGGAGGTTCCGCAAACCCACGGCAGCCCGGACGCGCCGTATTACCGTTATCAGATTTGCCAATGGCTGCCCCTTTCCACGCCCATCCGTCCCCGGGAGGCCGGATTTGTCCGGGCCTTCACCAATCTGTTTCTGCTGGAAAACGCAGAATTCATCCCGGAGCTTCTGCTGGGCTCGGAAGAGGAATACCGTCTTTTCCTGGAGCTGAAGCGGCGGGTCCCCGCTGCGCCGCCGGAGGGTACAGCTTCCGGTTTTGCATGGGAAGATATCCGGGTGCTCCTCGCAGACGGGAATATCCGGATGTTCCGGGCAGAGCAGGCCCTTGGCAGCTGCTCCATCCAGTCGTTTATCCGGTATCCCTTTGCAGCCTTTCGGCAGCTATATGCCGGTCAGGCGCCTTCCCAGAGAGCTGGTCCTCCGCTGCCCCGTGTGCGGAAGGCCCATGACCATGAATCTGCGCTGTGACGACACCTTTGTACTGGACGAGGGCTGGTATCGCGCATCGGAGCGCTATGCGGACTTCCTGCGCAGGCACGAGGGCGCCAAAATACTGTTCCTGGACCTGGGCACCGGTATAAGCACCCCCGGCATCATCAAATATCCCTTCTGGCGTATGACCGCCACCTGGGAAAACGCTTCCTACGCCTGCATCAATCTGGGGGAAGCCTATGCACCCAGAGAAATTGGAGCAAAAGCCATCTGCATCGATGGAGATATCGGAAGTGTCCTGAAGCAAATCTGATGTCAGTGCCCCAAGCAGCATGCGACAAGCCCCCTGATCTTCGAATCGGCTAGCCGACAGATCAGGGGGCTTGTCTTTTGGATATCCGTCTTTGGCCAAAGGCCGCCGGTCCTCATGCCCAATTTTGCTTAATTTCTCGCAAATCAAAAATAACCCTTGAGGAAAAGCTAGATATCTGTTATAATTATTATGTAGTGGTGTGTCCTTTGCTCTGACAAATGGTGCGGAATTGGTACGGCAGCCGCTGGGCCATTTTGAAACAGTCTAGAGAAGTCAAAGGAATATAAAGGAGAATGAGACAATATGAAATTAGGTATTGTAGGAAATTACCTATTTTCATATCTCCATAATTCTCAATAAACATTTATATCACTCATTTCCCGAAACTTTTCCGTCTTATTTTTCCATATGCTTTCATATAGTTTCATTGCAGTTTGGTGCGGAATTGGTGCGGTAAATAAGGTACAACATTTTGGAAACGGGTTCACCACGAAAAATCTGTCAGAAATTTTAAGGCACGTTTTTGAACGGAATAGAAGAATTCCCCCAACGTTGGCAGCCCCGATGTTGGGGGAATTATTACACGAAAAGCAGCATTTTTACAGAATCAAAAAACCAATAAATCCCTTCAATTTTTTCATGCCTCTGTCGTAAAGACAAACTGCATAATATCACTGCGCGTATACGACTCAACATATTCTACAGGGAGTTCTCCCTTGTATGAAACACGGCGTCGAAAGAATACAGGGCTATTCTTTTCCACTTGCAAGTAATTCCGCAGTTGATTGGGAACGATTTGAGCAACGATAGAATGCTTTGCTATATTAGGGCGCATATTATATTTTTCCAGGCTGTTGTATAACCCATTTACCTCGACCATATCTCTTGTCAGGGTCGGACATTTCGAAGTGTCAATATAAGAGACAGCCAAAGTTGTTGGAATATCATCATTGTAAAAGAGGCGTTCAATACGGAACACATCGGAAGAATACTGGATCATCAGTTTTTCTGCCACGTGACAGTCCGCCTTCACAACGCTAAAATCGATTAGTTGTTTGTGCTGTCTGGTCGAGTTTTCATCTACATCATAAAAACGGAAAGAGGCAATTTCCGATTCAATTTTTGGTCTGGAAACAAATGTCCCGATTCCTTGTCTTTTAATGATCAGTCCGCGGTTTTTTAAATCATCTATTGCAAGCCGAACAGTTTGACGGCTTACTGAATACATTTTTCCCAATTCAGCTTCTGTTGGAATCTTGGTATTATAGGGCCATACCCCACTGGTGATTTTCATATTCAGTTCGTTGCTTAGCTGCTTATACAGAGGGATACCGCTATTATAGTCAAGCATATCAATATTCTCCCCATCCATAATAAAATGATTTTAACATTTTTTAATGGATTATTCAATGGGCCAAATCGCTTTTTCGCACTTCATTTCGATTAATCAGGGAAGTCCTTGTTCTGTGGCTTTTTCATCTCTTAAACTTCCGAACGGTTCCCTCAAGGCTGCTGCACAAGCGCTGCTGCACCAATCACGCCTGCCATATCCCCAAGTTGAGCCAGCTTGATATCGCAATGATAAGTATCGTAGCATTTTGCTGTGACTTGCTCACGAATACGATCTATGTAGTTCTCCAGTCCATTCGCAACGCCGCCTCCAATGACGATCACATCGGGAGCATGGGCAAATATAAACTGATTCAAGCCACAGCAAAGAGATTCCAAATACGACTCCACCACATCTGTTGCCGCTTTTTCCCCAGCAATAGCCCGGGAGAAAATCTCTTTTCCAGATGCGTCACTTCCGGATGCGCTGCGATATTCGGCCATCAGAGCAGGCCCAGAGCATTGCTGCTCAAAGCAGCCGGTCAGCCCGCAATAACATTTTCGATTACTATTTTTGACCTTGACATGCCCTCCCATATGCAGCACCGCAGGTTCCGAAGGAATCACAGCATTCTCCAAAATAGAGAATCCGATACCCGTTCCCAAAGTAATCAGCAAAACGCGTTCATAGCCCTTCCCGGCACCGTACAAGCATTCTCCATAGCAGACGATTCTGCCATCGCTGTCAACCTTGACCGGCATACCAAGCGTCGTTTCAAGTCTTTGCGCGATGGGATAACCGGACAAGAACGGAAGAAACGCCTCCTTTGATTTCCCCATAATTCCCGCTCTGTGTACAAACCCCGTCACGGAAACACCCGCTCCGCAGACCTCCTTAATTTCTATCTCCGCTTGCATAGATTGCAGGGCATCCTTTAGGCTATCCAGAAAAGGCTGTTCTTCCTTTTTTGAGTTAAAAATCCTGGATGCAAGAATTTTTCCGCTCTGAATATCTACCAGACCGGCCTTTACCCGTGTTCCTCCAATATCGATTCCATACGCATATTTCGCCATTCAGCTCACCACCCAACGATCTTCAGGAATTCCAAGCGAAATTCCCGGTGTATAGCCTTTTTCGATGCAGCATTGGTACGCGAAAAGTTGTGTATACAAGCAAAGCAGCAGCGACATGGCCTCTTCCGGTACATCAAAGTGCGGATACAGGAAGTGATAGTCGCCCGGAGCATCACAGTTTTCTCCTATATAGACGGAAGCCTTTGCAGCAGAGGCGGTTTCCATCCAAATCCGATCCGAGCGGGCATCCCCAAGAACATCCAGATATACAGGTACAATCATATTATCCGCCAGCGCACTGCTGAACACGGACCGCACAGGTCCATGGTAAAAAGCGTCAATTCCAGATGCATCACAGGTAACAAAAGCAATTTCTTCCATCCAGAGCCCTGCAGCCTTGCAGCATCCAACCCCATATCCTCTTGAAAGAAATACATAGCTGTGCGCGTTTTTAAAAAAAGATATTTCTTCCATTCCCTTCAGTATGGTATTCTTATTCTCCTCCATCCATCGAAACATGTGGCTGTATGCCTCCTGATCGATGCTTTCATTGCGCATAAAGGAAACGCAAATCAGTCCGCATAGGGCCATGGAGGAATAAGCCTTCAGGCAGATTTTCTCATCAAAAGAACATACATCCATCAAGCCCAAAGAACAGCCTCTGTCAAGTGCGCTACCTTCTGTCATCGTTATTCCAATACAGACTCTGCCATGCTCCCGCAGTTCGCCCACCAGTTCCTTTATTTCATGGCTTTCTCCGGAGCGGGACATGATCAAAAACACAGTGTCCGCATCGTCAAAAAAAAGTTGATCTCGAATCACATCCGACGCTTCAACCAAAGAAACATATGCACCACCGCGAAGCAGCGAATAATACATTGGCATCAGAGAGTTTTGTGCGCTGCCCATGGATGTCAAAACAATATGTTTTGCCCCTCTAAGCGCATTTCCGATCCTCTCCAACACCTCTTTTTTTTGAGTAAGAAGATCCTCCAGCGTTCGATTCAACTCCATAGGTTCTTCCAGAACATTTTGAAGATATCCGTACATTTACTTTACCCCTCCCGCAGTGAGTCCCTTAATGAGCCACTTCTGTCCAATAACGAAAATAAGGATAACAGGCGCAGTCGTGATCGTTGCTCCAGCCATCAGAAGCGGAACGTCCAAAGTAAACAAGCCCTGCATATTCGTCAGGCCAACAGTCAAAGTACGCAGACTTTCCTTCTGCACAAAAACGGTTGCCAGGAGCATTTCATTCCAAAGCCACATTGCGCCGACAATTGTCGTCGCAGACAGCGCCGGAGCCAGCAATGGTAATACCACCCGTGTAAACGCCTGGAAATAGCCGCACCCATCGATCATTGCTGCTTCAATAAAACTGTTATGCACAGAGTCCATAAAACTGCTGAGCATATTCAGAATAAACGGCAGGATATATCCGATATAAATGATCATCAGCGATGCGTGATGGTTGGTCAGACCGATTTTCGCAAAGAGACGGTACAGCGGAAACAGCAACACGACCGCCGGAATAGACATCAATGGAAAAATCGCATTTTTTGCCAATGTGCGTCCTTTAAATTGAAATTTTCCAATGGAAAAAGCCGCCATAGCACCAAACAGAATGCAGCAAAACAAGGGTATTGCCGTAACCAACAGACTGTTAAGGAATAGTCTTCCTACATCGTAATTCTCAAAGAGTTTTAAATAGTTTTGAAACGTCCACACATCAGGAAGACGCATGGCATTGTAAACATACTCACTCTTTGTTTTGAAGGACGTGATCACCGTGAAAATGATAGGAATTATATCTACAAAGACAAATAAACCCACAGCCGCAGACAGTATGTATTGAGGTAGTTTTTTGAACTTCTTTCTTTTTGAATTGACCCGCATATCGAACCCTCCCTACGCATCTTCGCTGGAAAGCATTCTGCGCCCAACAGCCTGAATGGACACAAACAGCATTGTGATCACCAGCAGCATAACAGCCAAAGCAGATGCCGCTCCGTAGTTCATGAATTTTGCGCCTAGCTGATAGATGTAGAAATCCAAAACGTATGTACTATTGATAGGACCGCCCTTTGTAAGGACATACACATAGTTAAACAGCCAAGAAAGCATATTGATCATTGACAGTACAAAGAAAAAAGAAATAACAGCTCTTGCGTCCGGAATCAATATCTTCCTTGCTATTGTAAAATAGCTTGCACCATCCAGTCTTGCCGCTTCAATGAGAGATTCATCCACCGAAAGGAGTCTTGCCAGAATCAGCATGACACCATATCCAAACTCTTTCCATATGATCACAAACATGATTGCATATAGGGCTGTCTGTCGTTCGCCGAGCCAATTATGTGCAAGGTTTCCTAGTCCTATGCTGCTCAGTATAGAATTCAGCAACCCGTTTTCCCGTAAAATAACGTCAAAAATAATGCCTGTGACCGCAATTGAAAAAATATAGGGAAATAGCATGATGGTGCGGTAAATTTTCCATCCGGGAAACTGCGTATAGAGTATCAGCGCCATGATCACTCCGCCGGCAACCAACAACGGTACACACAAAAGGAATTTAAAGTTGTTCGTCAGCGCTGTCCAGAATATGGGATTTTTCGTAAGCGTTGCGTAATTCTGAAAGCCAACGAAAGTTCTGGTGTTTCCGTTAATAGAATACATGCTATCCGCAATCACACTGATGATTGGGAACAAGAATACCAGTCCAATCATAATAAATGCGGGCAGCAGAAACAGGTATGGTACCTCCCTCTGCGAACGAGACAATCGAAGCATATTTACCTCCCTTCGTGTGTGCGGGGCATATTGTTATGCCCCGCCTTGTCGGTTCCGTTACTGAAATGTTTCGGCCCATGCAGTGAAATTCTTCACCTCTTCCGGATTCATGCTTCTCCATTGCTCCGCCATGCTCTCTACATATGCGGCAGCATCAGCGGCATCTTCTCCAGAAAGCACCATTTGACAGGCTGCGTAATTGCCAAGGCTGTGAATAGAGGAAGGCATATACAGCGAAGGGTAGATGCACGGGTCTTCCAACAAATAGTTCCACTCAAACTTCTCACTGGGTGTGCTCAACACATCCGCATTGAAACGATCATCCGCAGGGAAATTCTTTGTAAGTTCATAGAATCTATTGAGCTGCTCCGGCTGGTGCATATATACCATAAAGTCAGCAGCCTCTTGTTTATGCTTGGAGAATGCGGGGATCCCAAATGCCTGGCTCTGAACATTTTGTCCACCGGCCATCTTTCCATCTCCAAAAGCAGGAACTTTCATAATAGCGGCCACATCATCTCCACCCATTTCTTCAATCCACTGAATGGCCTGACCATACGTAGCAAAGCCCATGGCAGATTCACCACGCAGGAAGCTTTCACGTCCAGACTGGAACTCATTGGACATAGTCAATGGGTTAATATATCCCTTCTCGTACAGATTGGCCAAAACCTCAAGCCAGAGTACGTGCGCCTCTGTCTCGTAGGCTCCAGGCTCCAGAGCGGCTTCAACGTATTCCGACACATCATCATGTCCCGCAACGCCTATCGTAGAATAGATCCAAGGAGTTCCAAAGCCATCCTTCATGCCGCCAATTTCAAACGGGACTACATTGCTTTGCTTCAGTTTTTCGCAAGTTGTAAGGAATTCTTCGTAATTCTCAGGAGTTTTCTCCGGATCAAGGCCTGCGCTTCGGAACAATTCCTTGTTATAAAGCAGAACGATGGATTGTAAATACCACGGCTGCGCCCAGGTGGTGCCGCCCATAGACACACCATCCGTTCCCATCCAATGAGACATTTCCTCTTCGGAAATATACTCAGAAAGATCTGTCAAAGAGCTTTTTTCTCCCCAAACGTACATAAGTGTGTAAATTCCGGTCCAGAAAAACTGAATGTCCGCCCCCTCCCCTGCCTGTACAGAGGCCTCCCAGGCAGTCATTAAATTATCAGAGGTCTGCTGTGTCAGATTAATGTGGATTCCCGTTTCCTCTTCATATTTGGCCGCTGTTTCCTCCAACCACGCTCTGGAACCGGGCACATCCTCTTCTCCCCACCACCAAAGCTCAAGCGTGACTTTTTCACTGGCATCTGTCTGGCTATTCTGTTTTTGGGGGCTCTCTGCATCAGTATCAGGCTTTTTCGCACCGCATGCAGCAAGAGATCCCAGCATCAAAAGCACCATGGCAACACACAGAATCTTTTTCATTACAGTCATCCTCTTTCATTAATTTAATCATCATAATGTTACGTCGTTATGATGTTATAACAATAATACTCACAAATACTGGTTATTTCAATTGACAGCTTTTCCAAAAGATTCTCCCTCTTTTTGGTGGTTTCGCCATATTCTTCTTTATCTATTTTTGAACTTCGCAAATCAGCATAACCAACAGACTAACAAACACACCACCACATATTGTAAGTGCAAAATTATTTGAAAGCCAGGAAGTGTCCAAGTTCAGAAATCCTATTTCCATATTGAGTGTAATGAGGTAGGTAAATACCGCAAATATCGCACTGTTGATTGCTGCAAAGCGGATAACCTTAATTTGTGTTCTCATATAGCACTCCTTTCACCTCAGTTTATGACAATTCGTTCACTGCCCACGTTCTTTAATCTTAGAAACATAATCTACGGCCTTTTTACCTTTTGCCATTGGTACTGTTTCCAGAATGCACCTCCTAGAAGTAACATAGTCCGTTGCAACAAAATTCATGTACCTGACCCAATCTGAGACGTTGATAACGTATAGTACCTCATTTCTATCAAAATCCGAAGCAACAGCAAAAGATTCTATTCTCTGATTTTCTGCATCAAATATAAAATCAAAAATGTAGGAATGAATCAGCCAGTTACAGATCTTATGCGCTTTGATCGTTTCATTCTGTGCATTCTCCCAGTCATGGCTGCCTTCGTTAATAGAATGATGTATCCGATTAAACTCTCTGACTGCGGCATATTTCTTGACCTGCATTGTCCACTCATCGGCTTCAGTACTCAGACGATCACAATTAATCAACTTGCGAATGATAAACGCAGAGTACAGGATTGCTTTTTCAATCACAGTACACGCCCTATCGTAGTTTTGGGCGAATTGCTCTGGTCGATTGTACCTTAAGAGCAGATTTTTCCTGCGCTGTATGTCTTGTTTCCACGGATAGCTTTCATAAATCATGCATCATACCTCAATGCTGCCATTCATCTGTTCAGGGCACAATTGGTCACGGTCTTATGCTTCTCTCAAACTCGTATAGATTTCTTCTGTGAAGATGCCAAGTACCTGCTTTTTTATTTCGTCGTTTCCCAGAAGGCGCGAAAAGAAATCTTGGTTCTGTTCTAACCCCTCAATCAGTGTATCATCAATGTCATCAAAATACGAAAACTCAAAACCCTTGACAGTATTGTTCCTGGCACTGGTTTTTAGCTTGTCGGATTTCAGCAGAATGTCCCGAATCTGCAGCATAGCCTTGACCAAAAAATCGTTATAAAAGGCTTTTCCGGTGCGGCTGTTGATTTCCGCAATGATCTGGGATAGCCGTTCTTCTTTTGCCTCGGTCAGACCAAAGCTCTCGGCGGTCGGCAGCTTTGCCACAGGCTGTGCGACAAGGTTTGGAGTCGTATGTTCCTTCGCCTTTTTCTGAACAAAATTAGTAGCCTTGATTTTACCGTTCAGATTGAAACCGCCGCCTATTGGATTTTCCGGTATTCATCCCGAGCAGCAAGGATATCTCCCATTTGCTCACCCCGTTTTCCAGTTCCTCAAATAGCTGAGCCTCAGCTATTTGAGATTTAAGATATTATCTCATAGGGGCGGGGGGAGATGCCAGGGGGGTATTGAGCACTTACGAAGATTTGCACAAGGGGCTGTCTAACTTGGCGGCCTTTTTGCATTGGTTCGACTACAAATTGACCGCGTTCTGGGGATTTCCCTCCAGATAGGACCGGATATTCTCCACTACCGTATTCAGCAGCCGCTGGCGGCTCTCCACCGGGGCCCAGGCCATGTGGGGCGTGATGATGCAGTTTGGGCAGTGCAGCAGCGGATTCTCTTCTGCAATGGGTTCCGTACTGACCACATCCAGCGCCGCGCCCCGGAGTTTCCCGGCCCCCAGTGCCTGGGCAAGGGCCTGTTCCTCCACCAGCGGCCCCCGGGCTGTATTGAGCAGAATCGCCCCGTTCTTCATTTTGGAAATGGCTGCGGCATCAATGATATGCTCCGTCTCCGGAAACAGCGGACAGTGGAGCGAGACCACATCCGACTGTGCAAGCAGGGTATCCAGGTCCACATAGGCTGCGATGCTGCGGCCCTCCTCACTCTGGCTGCGATTGTAGGCCAAAACATGCATACCGAAGGCCCGGGCCAGTCTGCCCACAGCCTTGCCAATGGCCCCAAAGCCAATGATGCCCATGGTCTTTCCCGCCAGCTCCGTCTGGGGCGTCCGCCAATAAGTGAAGCAGTCCGCCTTGGCCCAGCCGCCACTGTGCACATCCCGGTCATGAAGACCCACACGGTGGCACAGCTCCAGCAGCAGGGCCATGGTAAACTGTGCCACCGCCGCCGTGCCGTAGCCGGGCACATTGGTCACCGGGATTCCCCGGCGGGCACAGGCAGCACAGTCCACCACATTGTAGCCCGTCGCCATGACGCAGACCAGTCGAATCCCCGGGCAGGCTGCCAGAAGCGATTCGGTAATGGGCACCTTATTGGTCAGAACGATCTCGCCGTTCCCGATTCTGGCAATGGCTTCCGCCTCGGAATCCGTGCGGTCGTAAATTGCCAAATCGCCAAATTGCTTCAGAACATCATAGCTCAGATCCCCCGGGTTCAGGGCATAGCCGTCCAGAATTACAATTTTCATGACATACTCCTTTCTTCAAAACAAGTCCAGCATACTGTCCAGATAAACTGCCTCCCGGACATGGATATGGTACTCCGGCTTCACCAGATAGTGCAGCAAAAATTCCAGCACCATAGCGCTGCCCAGTCCCCGGCCCTCCAGCTTGAAGTTGGAAAAACCCATGGGCAAATAAATGTTCCGAATATCCTCCGGCCCAAGAAATCCCGGGTTTTCCATAGCTTTGGAAAACCGGTAGCCTGCCCCGCCATCCGGCGCGGCGCAGATATGGTCTGCGCAGGGCTCCCCAAGATTTTTGCGGCTGACGTTTTCATAGCATTGCTTCCGGTCCCGGCAGCCAAACCAGCAGCATTCATTGCACAGGAATTCCACTTTGCTTCTCTGCGCAGCGCTCAATGTCCGCCAAAAATCAAAATCCCGATTCAGTCGAAAATCCGGCACAACGAAGCGGAAATCCGTCCGGTCCAGCTCTGCTGCAAGAGCCTGCCGGTCTGTCAGGACCTTTGTCGTCGAGGACACAAAATAAAACGCAGGATATTCCCGCTTCAAATAGTCCAGCAGCAGCTCAGAATGGACGATGACCCCGTTTCCGGGTCTGGCGCTGAACAGACGGCACAGGAAATTGCACCTTCTGTCCGACAGGTGCTCCCGCCGCAGCAAGGAATTGCTGAAGGTCAGCCGGGCAGAAATCCCGTATTCCTCCACCAGCGCCAGCACATCCCGGGGGTCATTGTCTCCGAAGCCGACCCTTCCCCCACCCCAGATACAGTCCGCCGGGGCACCATAAATGGAGCCGATCTCACACCGGTCAAAGAAATATTCCCTGTGCTCCCGAAACAGGGGCAGGAAACGGCGGTACAGCTCATAAAACTCGAACAGCCCTGGAAGGTGAAAAAAAGCTGTAGACTGGCACAGACGATCCATATAGGGTAACTCCTTAAAAAATGCAGGCCCGGGAAATCCATCGGTCCCCGGGCACTGCCTTATTCTCACTGATTGACGGTATCCACGAATTTCAGGAAGCCCTCTCTTCCGTCTTCCGTCCGCTTGTACACGCCTGCATCCTCCAGCACCTGGGCAAAGACCTTTCCGGTCTCCTGGAGCAGTATATCCAGCGCATTGTCCGCCGTAAAGGTGTACTGCTTTTTGAGCCCGTCCACCCAGTCCGCGTGCTTGGCCTGGACCGGGTCGGCCCGCAGATCCGCCCCGGCGACGACCTTCTCGGCCAAGTCGCTGAGCTCCCCTTTCAGGCGGCTGGGCAGCACGGCCAGACCCATGACCTCAATGAGGCCGATGTTTTCCTTCTTGATATGGTGCTTGTCCGCATGGGGATGGAACACACCCAGCGGGTGCTCTTCCGTGGTGACATTGCAGCGCAGCACCAGGTCCAGCTCAAACAGCTCCCCTCTGCGGCGGGCAATGGGCGTAATGGTATTGTGAGGCTCCCCATCGGAGAAGGCGAGAATCCCCCGCCCCTCATCGGAATAGCCCCGCCAGGCATTCAGGATCTTCTCGGCCAGTTCAGACAGGCGACGGGGATCGCTGCCATCCAGGCGAATGACGCTCATAGGCCACTTCACAATTCCTGCCTGAATGTCCTCGAAGCCCCGGAAAGCAACCGGAGTCTCCACAGGAGCCGTCTCCATGGCGAAGGTATAGTGGCCGCCCTGGAAATGCTCATGGCTCAGGATGGAGCCGCCCACAATGGGCAGGTCCGCATTGGAGCCCACAAAATAGTGGGGGAACAGCGTTACAAAATCCAGCAGCTTATCGAAGGCGGACCGATCAATTTTCATAGGCACGTGCCGGCCGTTGAAGACGATGCAGTGCTCATTGTAATAGACATAGGGAGAATATTGCAGGTACCAGTCCGCCCCGGCGATGGTAATGGGGATGATGCGGTGGTTTGCCCGGGCGGGATGGTTCATTCGGCCGGCATAGCCCTCGTTTTCCCGGCACAGCTGGCACTTGGGGTAGCCGGACTGGGGGGCATTCTTGGCGGCAGCAATGGCCTTGGGGTCCTTTTCAGGCTTGGACAGGTTGATGGTGATGTCCATCTCACCGTATTCACTGGCATATTTCCAGCGCATGTCCTTGGCAATGCGGTAACGGCGAATGTAATCCGTATCGCAGCTCAGGCGGTAATACCAGTCCGTAGCCTCCTGGGGGGACACGGCATATTTCTCCCGGAAAGTGCGAATGATCTCTCGCGGCATGGGGGTCACAGCCCCCATAATACGGGTATCGAAAATGTCCCGAGCCGTAACATTGTCCTCGCACAGGCCCTTTTCACAGGCATAGTCCAGAATGCCCTTCAGGATCTCCTCCAGGTCCTCGCTCTGGGGCTCGTCGGAGGGCGCATAGTCCTCCTTGTGCAGGATGTCCAGGATGCGGTTTACCAGCACCTGATGATCCACAGGCTCGGCAAGCCCCCGGTTCATGGCATAGGAAACCAGGGAATCAATGTAGGTTTCGATCTGCATGGCTTATGCCTCCACTTCCATCTCCACACCGCCCTGGGGGCGGATGGACAGTACGTGGCAGGCTCCCTGGCCCAGAACGGCATCGATGCCGGCCCGGAAACCTTCCAGGATCTCAAAGGGCACAAAAGCCTGGACGGTTCCGGCAAAGCCGCCGCCATGGACCCGGTAAGCGCCCTTTCCCTGGAGATAGTGCTCGCACAGGGCAAGACTCAGGGCAACGTCCTGATGCTCGGTGTAACCGGCAGGAATGACATTCTGCAAATACATATAGGAGGAGTAGCCGCTCTGCTTGACCAGCTCCAGAAAGCGCCGGAAATTGCCCTCCCGCAGCGCTGCCACCTGCTGGGGCACCCGGGCGTTCTCCTGATAGAAGTGAATGGCCCGCAGCACCGCCCGGTCCGGGCAGACCTTCCGCAGTGCAGGGATGGCGGCAAAGAATTCCTGCTCGTCGATCTGGGTCAGGACCTCCTTGCCAAAGTAGGCACAGACCTGCTTCAGTTCTCCGGGAATGGCGGCGTATTCATCCGTCAGGTCCGCGTGGCTGGCCTGGCTGTCGATGATGCACAGCGCATGGCCGCAGGCGGAGAAATCAAAATCCACCGGCTCGATGACAGGATGCTCCTTGTCGAAGAAGTCAATGGTCACCAGATTGCCCACGGCAGAGGCCGTCTGGTCCATCAGGCCGCAGGGCTTGCCGAAGAAGACATTCTCGGCATACTGGCCGATCTGGGCAATTTCCGGCTGGCTGACCTTCCCCTCAAAAAACAGGCCGTTGACAATGGTTCCGATGAGCACCTCAAAGGCAGCGGAGGAGCTCAGGCCGGACCCAGGCAGCACCGTGCTCTCGCAGTAGGCATCAAAGCCCGCCACCCGGCAGCCCAGCTCTGCAAAGCGGGCGCAGACGCCCCGCACCAAAGCGGGGGTAGAATTGATTTCCTCCTTCTGGGGCACCAGGCTGTCCAGCGACACGGTGCACAGAGGATAGCCCTTGGAGAGAATGCGCACGGTCTGAGTCCCATTGACCCGGACCGCAGCCTGGGTATCCAGATTTACGGCAGCCGCCAGGACCCGGCCCCGCTGATGATCCGTATGGTTGCCGCCGATCTCCGTGCGGCCGGGCGCGGAGAAATAGCGTTCCGGCTTTCCGCCGAAAGCCGAAGCAAACCCCCTGTCCAGAATTTCCTGCTGTGCCTTTGCAAGATGCAGCGTCTGTAAAGACATACGAAAAACCTCCCAATCAAAATATCCGGCAAAGCCGGGATGAACCCTTGCCACCATTATACATGATTCTTCCGAAAAAGGAAAGACACAAAGCTTTCTTTTGTATATCTTTTTATTTTTTCCCCTGCTTCCGTCCCTCAGCTTCTTTTGCCGCCCCGGCACAGTGCATGGACTGCCAGACTGAGCAGCAGCATTGCCGCCGCCACGCTGACCCAGCCAAAGCCCAGCTTGTACATGGGCAGCCCATGCAGCAGCGTATTCACACCGCCAAGGGGTACTCCCGCTTCGCCCAAGGCGAACAGCACGCTGACCGCCGCTGTGCCCGCTACGGTCATGGGATAGGCAAAGCGGTTGTTCTTCCACAGGTCGTGGCTCAACCCCAGCAGGATCAGAACGATTGCCACGGGGTAAATTGCGTTCAGCACCGGGATGGAGATACTGAGGATCATGCTCAGGCCCAGATTGCACACCAGGAAGGAGAAAAATGTAATGATATAGGCCCAGGCGCGGTAGGAAACCTTCTGGAAAAGCATGGAAAAATACTGAGAAATGGAGTTGATCAGGCCCACGCAGGTGGTCAGACAGGCCAGGGTGAAGGTGGCAGCCAGCAGCACGGCACCGACGCTGCCGAACACCTGGTAGACGATGCAGCGCAGCGTCCAGGCACCGTTTTCTTGAATTTCATAGACCCCGGAGCTGCACATTCCCATATAGGACAGCATGGCATACACCAGAGCCAGGATGGTACCGGCCAGCAGGCCTGCCAGAACCGTATAGCGCATTTTGTCCCGCTTTTGCTCCAGGCCAAAGGTCCCCAGGGTCGTGGAGATCACCAGGCCGAAATTCAGTGCGGCAATGGTATCCATGGTGTTATAGCCCTCGGTAAAGCCCTTGAGCAGCGGCGCGTGGGCGTAGCTCTCCTGAGGCGGCGCAACCTGGGTTTCGCCCCGGAACAGGAAGCAGACAAACAGCAGCGTCAGCAGCACCAGCAGCACCGGCGTAAGGCCCCGACCGATGCGGTCTACCAGCTTGCCGGGGTTCAGGCACAGCCAGAGCGCCACCAGGAAAAACACCAGGGAATACGCCGCCATCCACAGCGCCGCATTGCTGTTCTCCGGCAGATAGGGGGCCACAGCCATCTCAAAGGGCACGGAGGCCGCTCTGGGAATGCCCAGTCCCGGACCGATGGACAGATAGATCAGCACTGCAAACACCAGCGCGAACCGCTTGCCCACCTGACGGCCCAGCTTTTCCAGCCCATCGAATCGGGCCACGACCACCACGCCCAGCACCGGCAATATCACCGCCGTCACCAGAAAGCCAACCATGGCCGGGAGGGTATTGGCTCCCGCATTCTGCCCCAAAAAGGGCGGAAAAATCAGATTCCCCGCCCCGAAGAACAGCGCAAAAAGCATGACGCTTACCACCAAAAGATTCTTTTTTCCCAGTTTCATAACATTTTCCTCTCTTTCCCGGAAAACTCCAAACAGATCGGCATGCAGTCCGGTGTCAAAATGCCAGTCCGTTCACAGTTTCCCAAAATAAAAAAGACCCGTCTCAAATTTCTTTGAGACGAGTCTAAATTACCCGCGGTACCACTCAAATTGCGTACAGAAACGCACGCCGCTTTCAGGCTCCAACAAGCCCTAGGCACTTACGCAGCCTGCGCGGAAGCCCCTACTTGCAGCGCTTTGGGGAACCTCAGCTCGGAAGGGATGGGATATTATGACTGCTGCCTGCCAGGCTTCCACCGTCCCCGGCTCTCTATATGGTGCGCAACCAAATCCGTCTTCGTCATAGCTTTTTCTATTCACTTGTCCTCATTGTACAGACGAAACAGCACTTTGTCAAGAATTTTTCTTCAGTGGAAGAACGTCCGTCATACAAGGACAAATCAGGCAGCCCCGGAAGGAGCTGCCTGAAAAGGGATCGGTTTTTACTTGTTTCTGTTCTCCAGGTAGGCCTTCTTGGCGGCAGCCAAACCGGCCTTGGCTCCGGCGAAGCCTGCCTTGGCGGCATCGGCTACGTCAGCGGCCACAACTGCGGCAGCCTCCCTGGCGTTCTCGGCGAACTCCTTGGCAGCCTCCTTAGCAGCTTCCTTGACCTTCTCGCGATCGGCAGCCTTGGCTTCCTCGGCAGCCTTTTCCGCATCGGCCTTTTCAGCCTCCTGCTTAATGGCAGCCTGGGCAGCGGCCAGACGGGCGATGGGCACGCGGAAGGGGCTGCAGGACACATAGTCCAGGCCCAGAGCATTGCAGAACTCCACGGAAGCGGGGTCGCCGCCATGCTCGCCGCAGATGCCGCAGTGCAGGTTGGGCCGGGTCTTCTTGCCCAGCTCCATGGCAACCTTCATCAGCTTGCCAACGCCGTTCTGGTCCAGCTTGGCAAAGGGATCGTTCTCATAGATCTTGGCCTCATAGTAGGCGTTCAGGAACTTGCCTGCATCGTCGCGGGAGAAGCCGAAGGTCATCTGGGTCAGATCGTTGGTGCCGAAGCAGAAGAACTCGGCTTCCTTGGCGATCTCATCAGCAGTCAGAGCTGCGCGAGGGATCTCGATCATGGTACCAACCTCGTAGGTCAGCTCCACACCGGCAGCGGCAATTTCCGCATCGGCCGTCTCCACGACTACCTTCTTCACAAAGGCCAGTTCCTTGGTCTCGCCAACCAAGGGGATCATGATCTCGGGCTTGATTTCCCAATCGGGATGGGCCTTTTTGACATTGATGGCGGCCCGGATGATGGCCTTGGTCTGCATTTTGGCAATCTCCGGATAGGTGACGGTCAGACGGCAGCCGCGGTGACCCATCATGGGGTTGAACTCATGCAGGGAGGCGATGATGGCCTTGATGGCCTCTACGCTCTTGCCCTGGGCCGCAGCCAGCTGCTCGATCTCAGCCTGGGTGGTGGGAACGAACTCATGCAGAGGGGGGTCCAGGAAGCGGATGCACACAGGGCTTCCCTCCAGGGCCTCATAGAGCTTCTCAAAATCACCCTGCTGATAGGGCAGGATCTTGTCCAGAGCGGTCTCCCGCTCTGCAACGGTATCGGAGCAGATCATCTCCCGGAAAGCAGCAATCCGCTCGGGGTCAAAGAACATATGCTCGGTACGGCACAGGCCAATGCCCTCTGCGCCCAGCTCCTTTGCCTTCTTGGCATCGGTGGGGGTATCGGCATTGGTGCGGACCTTCATGGTGCGGTACTTGTCGGCCAGAGCCATAATGCGGCCGAATTCACCGGCGATTTCGGCATCCACAGTGGGGATAACGCCTTCATAAATATTGCCGGTTGAACCATCGATGGAAATGAAGTCGCCCTCGTGGTAGGTCTTGCCGCCCAGCGTAAACTGCTTGTGTTCTTCGTCCATATTGATCTCGCCGCAGCCGGAGACGCAGCAGGAACCCATGCCCCGGGCCACAACGGCAGCGTGAGAGGTCATGCCGCCGCGAACAGTCAGGATGCCCTGGGCAACCTTCATGCCGGTGATATCCTCAGGAGAAGTCTCCAGACGAACCAGAACAACCTTCTCGCCTCTGGCGGCCCACTTTTCCGCATCCTCAGCAGAGAACACGACCTTGCCGCAGGCAGCTCCGGGAGAAGCGCCCAGGCCACGGCCGATGGGGCTAGCCTCCTTCAGAGCCTTGGCATCGAACTGGGGGTGCAGCAGGGTATCCAGATTCCGGGGGTCGATCATGGAAACGGCCTTCTTCTCATCGATCATGCCCTCGTCCAAGAGGTCACAGGCGATCTTCAGAGCGGCCTTGGCGGTACGCTTGCCGTTACGGGTCTGGAGCATGTAGAGCTTGCCGTTCTCCACGGTGAACTCCATATCCTGCATATCCCGGTAGTGGTCCTCCAGCAGGGCGCAGACCTTGACGAACTGCTCATATGCTTCGGGGAACTTGTCGGCCATCTGGGCAATGGGCATGGGGGTACGGACACCGGCCACCACGTCCTCGCCCTGGGCGTTGGTCAGGAACTCGCCCATGAGCTTCTTCTCGCCGGTGGCAGGGTCACGGGTAAAGGCCACGCCGGTGCCGGAATTGTCGTTCAGGTTGCCAAATACCATGGGCATGACATTGACGGCAGTGCCCCAGGAATAGGGAATGTCGTTGTCACGGCGGTAGACGTTGGCTCTGGGGTTATCCCAGGAGCGGAAGACGGCACGGATGGCCTCGTACAGCTGCACCTTGGGATCGGAGGGGAATTCCACACCCAGCTTGGCCTTGTACTCGGCCTTGAACTGGGAAGCCAGCTCCTTCAGGTCCTCTGCGGTGAGCTCCACGTCATAGGTGACGCCCTTGCGCTGCTTCATCTCATCGATGAGCTGCTCGAAATACTTCTTGCCCACTTCCATAACCACGTCGGAGAACATCTGGATGAACCGGCGGTAGGAATCGTAGACAAACCGGGCGAAGGCGGGATCGGGATTGCCCTTGATCATAGCATCCACAACATCGTCGTTCAGACCCAGGTTCAGGATGGTGTCCATCATACCGGGCATGGAGGCCCGGGCGCCGGAGCGGACGGAGACCAGCAGAGGGTTATTCAGATCGCCGAACTTCTTGCCGTTGATCTGCTCCGTCTTATCCACGTACTCCATGATCTGGGCCATGATCTCGTCATTGATCTTCTGGCCGTCCTCGTAGTACTTGGTGCAGGCTTCGGTAGAAATAGTAAAGCCCTGGGGAACCGGAAGGCCGATCCTGGTCATCTCTGCCAGATTGGCGCCCTTGCCGCCCAGAAGCTCTCGCATGGAACCGTCACCCTCGGTGAACAAATAAACATACTTGTGAGACATACAATACCCCTTTCAAATACACGGGCGAATACCGCGAATCGATATTTTTTGCCCGATATTTACACATTTGGATTCTCTAAGTGCCAAAACAGTATATCACGATGGCATCAATTTTTCAATAGGATTTCCCAATTCCTGGTAGATTTCACGGTTTGTACAAATTTGATAAATTATTTTGTCAAAACCGACGATTTTTATGCAAAGATTTCAGCCCTTTCCGTAAAAAGGCTGAGACGCACATTGCTATGTTTTCAAAGTTTTTTTCTTCTTTTGAGGAACAAATCCTCCAGCGCTGCCATTCCCTGGACCGCCAATGCGCAGAAAATCGGTACATTCAGGAATGTATACCTGGCACGGGTCTCAAACAGCATCATGAACAAAACTGCTCCCAGAACGGTAAGCTTCATAACATCTGTTCCCGGGTTATTCTTCTTCCCGGCAGAAATCAGTTCAAAAATCCCTGCAAACAGGAGTACACAGCTCCATGCCGCCTGTTCCGCAAGGGCAAGGAGCGGATATTTGGAGCCGGTGGAATAGAACAGAGCGCGAAGACGCAGGCTCATCCAGCCGTTCACTTCTTCCCGCATGTCCTTGTAAAAAGTGCCTTCCACCCCCCAGCTAAAGGTCCCATCGCTATAGCCGATCAGCAGCTTTTTCACAAGCTGTATACAATATCTGCCGGGCCCCATTTGCCGGATCCTATCCAGCGCTGCGGTCAGGTCCGCGCGGTTTCGCTCATTTGCCAGCACAAAGCTTTCCGAGAAACCCACATCCTTTGCGTCAAAGACACCGTTTGTCTTCTCGTCAAGCCCCATCATCAGGAAATGCGCGGCGCCGAACTTTTTTTCCGGATCCAGCACCGCTCCGTTTGACTCGTATTTCCAGGTAAGCAGGCTCCCCGTAAGGTTCATAGTCAGTAAGGCCACAGCCAGCAGAGGCAGCAAATTTCCGCCCATTCGGAGGCTCTTCTGCTGAAGCGCTCGAACAAGCTCTACACAGAAAATAGCGATGACGGGGATCACGCATTGCGGCTTCATATAATAGCCGATACACCCGACACAAACCGCCGCCGATTTCCCCCAGTAAGCCCCCCATTTTGTTTTACGGGGCGTGGAATAAAGGTACAGTGACAAAATGGGGAACAAGATCCCGAAGGAATCCGAATAGGGAACGCACATCCAGGGAGACAATCCCGCCAAAACCGTGCAAAGCAGGAACCCAACAACGGCATAGCGTTTTTTCGTCACCAGACAGAGCTCCCGGTAGGTGAAATAGCAGGCCAATGTGATTGCCGCACAGTCCAAGGCAATGCAGGCCATAGGTGCATATTCCTTCGGCAGGATCCCCACCATGTTGTGTATCTTGATCAGAGCCGTCTCCAGAAGCAGCAGAAGCAGATTGTTGGGATATCTGGAAAAATACATTTCATTCCAGACTTCCCCCTCCACACGGGCCAGAGCAGTCGCCCAGATCGTTCCCGGATCCCAGCCGGTGACAAAGAAGATGTTGTAGCAGATATAGAGCTGCACGAAAAAAAGGCAGACACAGAGCCCCACTACTGCCCGGTCCACCATGTGTTGTTTTTCCCCGCCCTCTTCGTCGGAAGGCAGGCGCAAGTGCCTTTTTTCAGAAATAAACCGGCAAGCTCCCACAAAAAGCAGCCATCCGCCAACCGCAATGAGCACCAGAGTGCCGTTTGGCAGAAGAAAACTTTTCGAAATGTAACGCGGCACATTTGAGAAAAAAACGACCAAAATAATGACCGTCCCCAGCAGAGCCGCTGACAAATAATCAATTCCTTTTTGGAAAAAGTCACCCGGACGTTTCACCCGTATTTTCCTCCCCACTTGATTTCCCACAAAATTCGGCAGGAATATTCTTTGTTTTACACTCATTCCGCCGTTTTCGTTTCAAACAGCAGCAGCGACACCCAGGTGACCACATTCTGCCCGTACTGGAACTCCAGTCCGTTCTCCTCCAGCGTAGGAATGATGTTGATGCCCTGGCTTTCCACACAGGGATGCATTTTTTCCGGATGGCGGCAGGGCTTGCCATCCAGGATGGCGCAGCGGCCGCAGATGGCACAGGCCTCGGTAGAGAGAATATAGGGATCCAGTCCATGGGCCCGGAGAATATCCCCCACCTGATCCGTCAGGCGCTCATGGTCCCGGCGGGTGGCAAGGGTTGCCTCCAGATCCGCAATGTCCGCCACCTCCGTCAGGCTGGAAATCAGCAGGGCCTTATTGTAGCTCAGGCACTTGGCTCTGCATTCCGCCACCGTCCCCACCCCAGGCGGGCAGGCCCAGCTTTTGCCGTACATGGCACACTCCGTCTGGCAGATATGTCGCACCCGGTCTGAAAATTCCAGGCTCTGCGGGTCCACCCAGGCATAGATGTACAGGGGCAGCTCGGCAAGCTCCTGCTCAATGGCTTCGTAGTTCATGTAAATTCCTCCAATAGTCTCCTTGGAGAGGTTCTTCTCTTCATATCTCTTCGCCTCGATTTTCAGCTGCTTTGCCAAAGTGAACATAAATTGGTAACTTAGATTTCTATCATCCGGCTTTTTTTCTATTCCAGCACTTGACCACTCTATTCTCAAGCAACCTAACAATGCAATGGATTACAAATGCACACCCGAGAGAAATCACCGCACTTGCCGCAGCAGCGATTGGAGCATACAGCAACCTTGCCGTGCCATCCGGCACACGAAGAAACAAGATCCGATAAACCATGTGATCCGGGATCCAAGACAGCAGATAAGCTCCAAATGTCAGTTCTGATACAAGTTTAAGTACTTTACCGCCAATTCTCCCAGGTTCCCGCCAGGCAATAGACTGTATGACCAAGAAAAACAGCAGCGCATTCAAGACATTCTGCCAGCCGAACGTATCATTCCACTGGCCTGTATAGTAGGTCGTTGTCATTCGAGCGAACAAGATTGTAAAAACAGTGAATCCAAGCAGCGACAACAGGAAAACTACGATAACTGTTCTTCTTTGTTCATAAAGCCGACTTTTTTTCACGTATGTACGTAGGTAAGCGCCCAAGTAATATAGCGTAATGGGTGCCAATCGAAGCCAGTAGTCCGGAACGATTTTTGTTTCTCCACCATACCGCCAAGGTCTGGCAAGTACATTGACCGCAGTTGGCAGCATGGTCAATACCAGAAGACTTGCTATAAGTATTCTATGCCCACGGCGGGATGCCAAATTCTTCCACAGGACATTCAGAAACGGTATCAGCAGATATAATCCCAGATACATATTGACATACCATCCATACTGCCGGAAAGAAAAAGGATTCAGCAGCATTTCCCAAACGTCCATCTGATCACCCAAATAGAATCTAGAGAAAACTGTGACGCTTACAGCACACAGTGCGTAGGTCAAAAAAACGTAGCTGCATCGCTGCAGATATGCCCGCATGCTCCCCTTTTCTGTAAAATCAACCTGTTTTTCGCACTGTAAATATCCAGTAAGAAGCAAAAACAAGGGAACATCCGTCCCGAAAAGCACACGAAAAAAGACCAACACATACATAGCAATGCCTTTTATTGCAGCATCACCAAATCCATCATACAGGTAGGCATGGACGTTCACAACAAATAAATATGCAAAAATGCGAACGATATCCAATCCAACATCTCTTTTTTCATACTTCGTTCTCCATACACGTACGGCAAAGCACCAGCAGCACCGGCGCAGAATAGACCACTGGCCCTGCATAGCGAACAGCTCCGTTGATATGGGTCAGCAGCAGCCCAGCGATGGCCAGCAGTACCGGCAAGGCCATTTGCTTTTTTTCTCTGCTGCCCGCATACCAGGCGGCAAGTCCAAGCAGCAGTCCCAGCCAATTGTAAATGCCGGAAACCACAAAAATCCGCACAGGATAACTATGCTCAAAGTCCCAAAGCTTTGACTCCGCAGCACGCCTGGCGTCGCTTTCCAGCCATCTGGAGAAGCCGCTCAGCTGCGGTTCTACATGATCAAAGCCAATCAACACCTCGCCGATGGTCTTCTCCACATCCCATGCAAAGGGACAGAAATACCAGTTTCTCGAATATACCACCGCTTCCAGCATGGTCAGCGGGTGCTTCAGCGCCAGCTTGCCATGCAGCAGCAAATAGCGCTGCACCTGCATAGGAGTATCCGCATGATAGGTAGCCTTGATCGCATCCACAATTTTGGGGTCGTACTGCGTCACCACCGTATCATAGTCCAGAACCTGGGAGATGATTTCCTTTTCCTCTTCCGTGACCCAATCGGGGTGGTTGCTGCAATAATAGCCCGTTAATTGATAGAAAAAGCTGTAGTTTTCCTTTTCCTCCGGGCTTTCGATGCCGACTGCCGGATAAAGCGTCCAGTTCACCAGACAGTGCAGCGCCACCAATGCCAGGCAGGCAGCCACCGCAAACCGGCGCAGCTCTTTTTTCCCCACCAGACACAGCAAAATCAGCGCGGAAAGGTACATTCCGCCCTTTCTGGCAGCCCCGCACAGAAGCGCCAGAATAAGCAGCGGGACCGTGTTTCTTTTAGAGCCATCCTCCAAAGTCCGGCAGTAAAAGATAATCAGCAGCAAAAACAGCGGACTGTAAACAGAATCCTTCAAAGCCCCCTGGGCCATGGAGACATACATCATGGCGAGGCCAAAAAACAGGCTGAGCAAAAAGCCAATGTACTTTTTGCCGGAACGGGACGCAGCCTCTTCGCAGCCAAAGCTCAGCGCGTATAGCCCCAGGATAACCTGGAACAGGACGCAGAAAAACAGCCCCAGATTGTTTCCGCCCAGACGCTGTCCCAAGGTCATGAGGAACCCATAGACAAAGGTCAACAGCACAGGCGAGGAGGCCTGGATCGGCTGATAACCCTGGTACTGCAAAATCTGCACCGTGGTATCCAAATAAATAGACCCGGGAGACCGCAGAATCAGCAGCGGCAGCCAGCACAGCAGGATGATTCCTGCCCACAGCAGCTGCCACTTAGGCCGGAAGGAGGTCCGCTCCCCCATGGGTACGGACATCCAGCTGCAAAACAGCAGAATCAGGCTGTAAAAGCTGGCAGTCATGGATATCCAGAACAGCAGATTTTCCAGGAGCCCAATCTGGGGCACCGCCACAAGGTTTACCAGCTTTTGGGTCGGTGACAGGTAAATGAGCGTATTCTGCGTAAAAAACAGGGCAAGTATCAGCGCCGGAGCCCGGAATTTCTTCTTTGCCCCCCGGAGGCCCCGCAGCTGCACCGCCGCGAGGGCAAGCATTGCCAGGGAATACACAAAAAGCAGGAGTTTTGCCCGTTTGCCACCATAGAGCAGCGTATAAACGATATGTCGAAAAATGCCGTCCTCCGGTGCCGCGCCGCGGGAAAGCGCCAGCCGCACCAGCTCTTCGGCAAACATCACGCAGGCCCAAAGGCAGACAACCAAGACTGATTTCCAGGGAATACGGTTGGATTTTTTCATTTTGTCGCTCCTTTTTCCTCGCATTCCCAGGGGAAGGGCTTTCCTTTCAGCACAGAGGAACGTATGTAGCGGAAGGTCTCCGCTTCGCCCCGGTCCCGGAGCATTTCCAGAAGATAGGCAAGCGCCCGCTCCGTATCCGGGTGCATCAGCAGCCGCTCCCGGCTTTTGACAAAGTAATTGTAAGGGGAAGCCGACGTGTAGTTCTTCCCCTCGTAGGTCATGCAGGCGGCCCGGCGGTCCATAACCATCTCCACCAGGTATTTTCTGGGCATGGGCACCGGCTCATAGCGCTTGGTTGTAGGGCTCAGGTCCGTCCAGTATTCATAGTGATGCCGGTTGCGGCCCTTGTGGTGCATCCATGCCTCGCTGTAGCCCTTTTGCTCCCGTTCGGCAGCATTGGGGCTGCGGTAGCCCTGGTAGTATTTGATGCCCTGCCGGAATTCCGTCGGGGAAAACTTGCTCAGATCATGGGTCAGTCCCTGGCGGTATAGCCCCACCCGAAAGCAGCCTTTGCAGACCAGCCAGCGATGATGGGATACGGTTTTCAAATGCCCCCAGAAGTTCATGTTCTTACCCTTCCGATACCACGATCTCAGACACCTGCAGGCCCGGATTTCTCCGGCAGGTGAAATCGATGGCCCAGTAGCTTGTAAATACCAGCAGGTTTCTACCCTTGTAGTCCTCCAGCAGCTCAGCATCGCTGCCCAGGTTCATATCCGTCAGGTCTCCGGGATAGCTGTCGATCAGGCGGATTTCCTCATAGGGCAGACCCTCCATGCGCAGTTCCACACCGTACTCATTTTTCATGCGGTACTGGAACACGTCAAATTGCAGCGTACCAACAACACCCACAATGACCTCTTCCATACCGGAATTGGGCACCTTGAAAATCTGGATGGCGCCTTCCTGAGCAATCTGCTCCGTACCCTTGACAAACTGCTTGCGCTTCATGGAGTCCTTGGCGGAAACTCTGGCAAAATGCTCCGGAGCGAAGGTAGGAATTCCGGAATAGGAGAACTTCTTGCCCGGAACGGTAATGGTATCGCCAATGGAGAAGATACCCGGGTCGAAGACGCCGATGACGTCCCCGGCGTAAGCCTCGTCCACAATTTCCCGCTCGGCAGCCATCATCTGCTGGGGCTGGCTCAGGCGCATTTTCCGGTTGCCCTGGACATGGAAATACTCCGCATCCCGCTGGAATTTTCCGGAGCAGATGCGCATAAAGGCCAGCCGGTCCCGGTGGGCCTTATTCATGTTGGCCTGAATCTTAAACACAAAGGCGGAGAAATCCGGGGAAAACACATCCACCTCGCCCTGATCGCTGACGCGGGGCAGCGGTGCGGTGGTCATCCGCAGGAATTCCTCCAAAAACGGCTCCACGCCGAAGGTGGTCAGAGCAGAACCGAAGAACACCGGGGACAGCGTTCCGTTCTGCACAGCCTTCATGTCAAAGTCCCGGCCGGCTCCCAGCAGCTCCACCTCGTCCCGCAGCTTGGCGGCCTTTTCCGCGCCCAGCATCTCGTCCAGAGACGGATCCTCCAAGGCAACCTCCACGGAGTTCACCTTCTTGCCCCGGGTTTCGCCAGAGAAGAAGAGAATCCGCTGCTTTTCCCGGTCGTAGACACCGGCAAACTCCTTGCCGCAGCCGATGGGCCAGTTGACGGCGTAGGTGTCGATACCCAGTTCCCGCTCTACCTCCTCGCACAGCTCCAAGGGGTCACGGGTCTCACGGTCCATCTTGTTGATAAAGGTAAAAATGGGGATGTGCCGCAGGGCGCAGACCTTGAACAGCTTCCGGGTCTGAGGCTCCACGCCCTTGGCGCCGTCGATGACCATGACGGCGCTGTCAGCAGCCATCAAGGTCCGGTAAGTGTCCTCGGAGAAGTCCTGATGGCCCGGGGTATCCAGAATGTTGATGCAGAAGCCGTTGTGCTGGAACTGCATCACGGAGCTGGTGACGGAAATGCCGCGCTGCTTTTCGATCTCCATCCAGTCGGAGGTGGCAGCCTTGGCCCGCTTGCCCTTGACCTCGCCGGCCTGCGCGATGGCGCCGCCGTAAAGCAGGAACTTTTCCGTCAATGTGGTCTTACCGGCGTCCGGGTGAGAAATGATAGCGAATGTCCGCCGCCGGGAAATTTCTTCTTCTAATGTTGGCATGATATTCCTCCTGAATTCATATACACAGACTTAGCTACTCTAACACATCTTCCCTGCTCGCGCAAGGGAAAAACGGGGAAAACAGGCGAAATTGCCCGGTTTCCCCAATCGTCAGAGGTCCTTTGCCGCGTATTTCTCCAAAAGGTCCTCGATGGCCTCGTCCAAAAGCTTTGTTTTAGTCAGGCGTGTCTTTTTAGAAAGTTCATTGAACGGCTCCACCAATTCATTGGCCAGCGAGGAAACGAACTTTTTACGGTTTACTAATACAGCTTCACCCATGCAGTAACCTCCATTGCACTATATATGCACTATATCATGCCCATTTTTTCTTGACAAGTCGTTACCTCATGGTATATATATAGTAATATACTAAGTACCATATAGGGGTGTTTTTATGAATTTACAGGACGATACCATTCAACTGCTGGTGGATCTTGTGGAGAAGGAGCAGCGGCGGCTGGATCAGTTTCAGCCGGACAGTCAGGACTACGCCCGCCGGTTTCATGCCCTGATGGACCGCTTTGCCGACGATCAGCCGCTGCGAAAAGAGCTTTTGGAGCTGGCGGACCTCCACGGTCTCATCAACTGCCGCCACAAGCACTTCTTTTTCCGGGCCGGTGTCCAGCTGGGCCTGGCTTTGGGCAGTATCGCCGTTTTGCAGGACCGGTAAATCTTGAAAAATCTGTCGAATTGTGGTATTTTTGAGGAAGAAACTTCTTCCGCAAGGATGGATGTGCTATGAACGCAAACGCGATCCGCTTCCGCAGCGGCACCTTGGATTCCCTTCGTGGACTGACCCTGTTCAGCATGATCGCCTATCACCTCTGCTGGGATCTGGTGTATCTCCGGGGCCTGCCGTGGGCCTGGTATAACGGCTTTTGGGCGTATATCTGGCAGCAGAGCATCTGCTGTACCTTCATTCTGCTCTCCGGGTATTGCTGTCAGGCCAGTCGCCACCCTATCCGCCGGGGAGCGATCAGCTTCTGCGGCGGGGCCGCGGTGTCGCTGGTGACCCTGGTCGTGATGCCGGAGGAGCCGGTGCGGTTCGGCGTGCTGACTTTTTTAGGGACTGCCGCCCTGCTGACTGTCCCTCTCCGTCCTCTGTTGGCCCGGATTCCGCCCCGGCTGGGGCTTATTCTCAGCTTTTCCCTGTTTCTGTTGGCACGGGATGTGAACCACGGCTATCTCGGCTTTGCTTGGGTGCCGCTGCTGCGGCTGCCCCGTGGCTGGGACACAAATCTCGCCACCGCCGGGCTGGGGTTTTCCGCCCCCCCC
>OKRU01000895.1_pt1 | contig 29964 bp, 43 predicted proteins | sample 1601131 | NCBI WGS metagenome assembly OKRU01 (sample SAMEA3541558, study PRJEB24748) | human gut metagenome | biome: human gut; feature: human-associated habitat; material: faeces | place: China | collected 2012
TGAGTCATTCGTAATCTGCTCTCGTCGTCCCTTCGGTCCTAGACAGCAGAACGACCTTCTCCGCAGTAGAACGTTTCCAATCGACCTTCGCCTTTGGCTCGCTCTCTTGGACGTTCCTTGCATGAGTCATTCGTAATCTGCTCTCGTCGTCCCTTCGGTCCTAGACAGCAGAACGACCTTCTCCGCAGTAGAACGTTTCCAATCGACCTTCGCCTTTGGCTCGCTCTCTTGGACGTTCCTTGCATGAGTCATTCGTAATCTGCTCTCGTCGTCCCTTCGGTCCTAGACAGCAGAACGACTGACTCAACATGATAGCTGTGTGGATGATATACTTCGCATGGTATAATTCTACTTAATATTTATTATTATAAGCAAGTAAAAACTCTTGTCAATTCGATACTTTGTTTGAAATTGCAACTTTGGAGTATACCGAACAAATATTTAAAGAATATGCAATGTTGACAAAAGGTAGGCAATTTTTATTTTGCCTACCTTTTGTTGCACTGGTGCAACTTTTACTTTCCAATTCCAGCTGCAATCAATTCAGCGACCTTTGCCTTGTGTTTTTCTGCGTACTTCCATTCTTTTGGATTAGTGCAAAAGAATGGTTCTAGTATAATAGCAGGAGCTTTTGTTTGATTTAACATATAAAGATTATCGCTCTTTTTTGCTCCTCTATCTCTAAATACCTTTGCAAGTTGTTTCTGCACCTTATCGGCATATTTCTTTCCTTTTGTACTCTTATATAAAACCTCACATCCTTCTGCTTTTTTTGTATTAGCCGCATTTAGGTGTAATTCCATAACCAAATCGTAACATGTGGCGCGTTCAATCGCAAGCTTATAACTTCTTTCCTGCTGCCACTTTTCAAACGTTTTTTCCGGACACACAACACGATCCACCTCGTGACCGTTTGACTGTAGTGCCTTTTTTAAATAGGAAGAAAGTGATTTGCAATACTCATACTCATTTCCGCCACCGAGCTTAGTTCCATCTGCACTCGTAATCGCCCCGCTTTTTAGTTTGCTGTGTCCTACTGTTAACAAAATTCTCATACCGCATTCCTCCTATTTATCTTCGTAATCAATCAATTCACTTGTGTATTTTTTCATGAAATTGGATACTGTTAGCCAGATTTTCTTTACTGGCAATCCACATAACGTCATGTTTTTTAGAATACTTACAACTTCATAGCAAATAAAAAGCAAGCCAAAAAATTCTAACATTCCAGCTTGCTTCAAATTAAAATATTCTCTTATCACTTTCGGAACAAAACCGATTAAATTCAGATTTACTAAATTATCCGTGAATGCAAGTATTAAGATTGATAAAATCATACCTACTTTTCTTATTGCTCCGTTGATACCAAAATTACTGTTAAATTTTCTTTCTTTAATTGCTCGCAACACTCCAAAAATGGTATCTGCTACGATACAAATAAGAACCAGTTTAATAATGTTGCTGCTAAATAATTGTGTGTAAAACTGTAATTTCATCTCTATACCTCCTCGTATGTATCGCCAGTAATTTCTTTGTACTGCTCTGCTGTAATCTTTCCTGCTCTTACGAATGTTGCTACATTTTCTTTTGTGTAGATTCCTTTGTCATAGTATCGTTTCACAATTTTATACATCGCTTTCACCTCCAGCCTGATTTAATAAAATTTCTGCTAATACTTCATCTTGTGACTGTTGATTTTCTAAAATTGTCGCCTGATTTAGTAATAATTCTGCGTTTAGTTGGTCCTGTTCTGATATGACTTCTTCTTCAATAGTCGTTTCATTTTGAACTATACTCGTTACTTTTGCGGTAATGTGGTCTTTATCTTTACCGTAGTATTCTCGTAAACGTTCAATACCGTTTTCATCTACAAATTTTTCTTCTTTTATTAGCATTTATACTCAACTCCCTTTTATTCATCATCTAGCGAATACACTATTCCGTAATTTCCACACCTATAAATTTCTAACTTCAATCCTTCTGTAAATTCGATCGGTTCACTATTGAACAACGCTAACATTTGATCCTGACTTGGTTTAGTTATTTCAGAAGGAGTTACTGCATTATTTTTATCTAATAATGTAAAACTTGTTCCGGCCGCGGCACCATTACATATAAGCGTTCTTAATGGCGTTGAATCTGTAGCACTTCCTCTTTGTGGCAGAAAATCTTTTGTATAAAATCCTACACTTGCGTATGTACCTGAATTAGTCGAACTATCATTTATTATTTTTTCCATTATTACTTCACTAGAATTACTGTTTGGATTTTTTGTAATTCTTATTCCGCAACGATTACTTGCATGTACCTGAGCTCTGCATGCTGCAAAATATAGTTTCCCTTTTCCTTCTATATTTATTAATTCTCTATACTCGTTTGTACTACCTGATACATAACCTTCCAAACCTTTATAAAAAATTTGCTTACTGTCCTGTTCTCCTAGTAAATTCTTCAATGCTTCTAGTCCATATCCACTATCTTCTAACAAGCTTTTTACTTCATCTAGCGTTTGCTTGTCTGCAATTTTTATCGTTTGCTCCATATTTAATCAGCTCCTTCCTCTGTACCATCGTCATAGGTTACACATAGTATGTTATTTTCAATGGAAAATTGTAAATCTGAAATCTTTTCTTTTAGATACACCGTATTTTCAAACAGCTCTCTGTTGATTTCATTGAACACATCCGCATGAGCCGGATCCGTAGTTTCTAATTCCTTCAAAGTAGCAGAAAATTTGGGATTATCTGTCTTATATGTGTTTTTCATTCGAATCCCTCCTAAAATACATCATCGACTTGAAACGTCATTTGAAAATCGCCATCTTTTTCTTTTGGACTAAATGTTTTGATTGCAACAAGGTCTCCCTCGGCATCATACAGGGCAATTTCACTTATTTTTTCTCCAACCAGTTCGTCCTCTTCAAGAGTACATTCATAACGGCAAGTAGTATCAGAAAGTATAGTATATTTATCAATGGGTTTTCTGAATAGCTCTGAATTAAGTTCTGTCTGTTCTTCGTCTACTTCAATTGCATTTCCATTAACATCTGTTCCTCCGTTACCAAAGGCAAAACCTTCAATTCTCGGTAATAGTGCTTCTCCTGCCCTAGCATAAAGCATCTTTTTTCTCGCACTTAATGTTATTATTACATCGCTCATTTATAAAACCTCCTTCTTAACTTCAGCATTCAGCATTTTTTCTCCAGAAAGTAAAAAAGTACCATCAAGGTACCAGTCATTTTTCTTTTTAATTACCATTGCTTCTGCCTGTTCATTATTCTTACATGTGGTTCTCAATATCATGGACAGCACTTCTTTATTCTCTTCTTCCAAAAGAAGTTTAAGATAGATTCCTTTGAAAAGAAATTTTTCTATTTCGGATGTATTTATCTTTTCGTTACATATGATAATGTTTAAATAATCCAGAACAATAACAGTTGGAAGCATCTGTTCAAGTACTTCCCTTAATTCGTTCACCTTTGATTTATCTTCAAAATATGTACGCAATCGCAATGCATAATGTTCTAAATCATCTTCAATTAAATATTTCCCTACTCCACAAAGCATATCTAATTTTCTTATTAGAACAGGATATGAATATGGCAGGCTGTTATTCCAGCGAGCCAGCACCCGCATTCTTCTAACATCCAACTTATCTCCAGTTGATGGTGTAATAGCTAAAATATGTTCATATTTCTCTATCCCATATTCATCGCAATCCTGTATAAAGGCATTATCTAATATTCTCCCGATTTCATAATCTAACGCATCTGTTTCTTTTTGCTCTACTTTTGTTATTTGCTTTATCTCTGCAAAGTTTTGCATGATTGGGGGTAAATAGTCAATCAGCTTTTTTCTGTCCATTCTTTCAGCCAACAACCTCACCCCTTACCGGAATACTATCACTATCTAACGTAACATTTTCTCCTTGATCGTTCAGTAGTACAGCTTTCATATCCAAAACTCCGTCTATTAAAAGAAGTTGTGCTTCCATCTGGCTCGTCCTGACAATTAAATTAGTGTTCGATGCCCATGTTTGCCTTAAATCAAGTAAGTAGTTATCAATAGTAGTTTCAATTGCCTCCTTTAATTTATCAAAAGAATACCCAGCCTCATATTCAACCAATGATAATGTAATATTTATTGGTTCTTCTTTTACACCTACCACATTTACCACATGACCAATCGGAGCAATTCCATCACCCTCACCCGCTGTATTGGTTGGGTCAATTTCTTCCTGAACTTTATTTATCAGTGTTGATGAAGGTTTTCTAAATTCAGAGTTGATAATCACCAATTTCACGGTTCCACCGACAGTTAGCAATTTATTGATAGATGCGTTATAAATTGCAGACAGCCAATTATAAACAGTTTCACCGAGTGTATCTTGGGACTGCTTTTCAAACCATGCTTTGACTTCATCAGTTGGTATCATTTTTGCCGGATTGTATCCTCCGGACCACGCTCTAATAGGCTTGCATCCTCCAATACCGTCAATGCTGTTTACCTTTTCTATATAGTCCGTCTTATTTCCTCCGAAAGCTTCATTATTAAATGATGAAAAATATCTTTCTCGGAAAGTTTCCACATCCTCTTCATCTTCCCCTGGAATAAGAACTTCTTCCAATGTGGCACTTTCCATATTATTTAATTCGTTTTCTGTTTCAATTGGAATTAAAGCACCGAGTTGTTGATTTCCTATCACTCCAGCGGTTTCACATTGCACTTGATATGTTCCTGCATTCCCATCAATGATTGATACGACCGTATAATTTAATTCATCAAGATTAAATCTATCGCCAATACTAATCTGCGTTTCGGCAGGCTCAACCTTCATCATTAATGTTGCGTTTGTTTCTTCTTTTGGTAACAGCCCTCTTTCGGCTGCTCTTTTAGTTAGATAATAGTAAGAGGCTGATTCAGCGAATACCTCATCTAGAACCATGTCTAGGTTTAGATAAAAATTCGAAAGTTCTAGTGCTACTGGTGCGATTGCATCATAAATAATACTACCTTCCCTTTTATCCAACTTGTCATCAACATTTGACAGCATTTTATCCACCAATGTATCAAAGTCGTATTCTTCAAACATTACACTTCAACCTCACTTTCTATATCAATTTCATCCCCATGAACGGTTACTGCCGTAAATGTGCAAAGTAAAACATGCCTATCAGTTTGCGTTATTTCAAAATCTTCAATCGTTTCGATACGATCGTCTGCTGTTACTGCGTCTGTAATTCTTTCTTTTAATTCTGACATTACATAAGGAATCTGTTTACCAACCAAATCATTAAGTTCAATACCGTAATCCCACGAGTATATCTCGTACCCATATCGTTCTGTATTGATCAGTTTCAAAATAGCTTGTTCAATTGCACTTGTTTCATCAACCTTGCCAACAAATCTATCTTCTCTATTTTCCTCATCTGTAAATTTCATAGCATACGTTAAAGACGGTTCCGTTTCAATACTGAAATCCAATTCATCTTCTAACTCATCCTCGTCATTTTCATAGTCATAATCTGTATTCGGAAGCATTAACTCACCATCCTGTCTATAACTACATACCTTTTCCCGCCACTTTTTCGGAACAAAAGAACCTTTTCACCGGCGCATAATGCCTCTGCTGTTACAGTTCCCGTCAAATCAAGAAAATTTTCTCTTAACTCAAGTGTTTGTGATATTTTTATCTTCAAAGGGTTTACGCTGGTTACTATGCCAGTTGTATAATCACATGGTTTCTTTGCTTCTATTGCTTCTACCGCTGCTTGCTTTACAATTTGTATCAAGTTAGAACTACTCACTAAAACCACCTCCTGATAAGACAAGATCCATGCTCCAACGTCTATTTTCGAATGTATGCGTAACTTTTTCTACAAGCATATAATGCGCAATTTTCATATCCTTTATATCCAGCATGACTGGCACCAAGGAACCAGCACGAACATTCGCATTACCAATTACCTTCGAGACACTTAATGTTTTTTGCTTTTGATTGTACAGCTTTAACAATGCTGCTGACTTTAGCTTTCCCACATCAGGTGTGTTTATTTTTTCTACATACTGCAGTACGCCCCATTTATTTATGTTTTTATTGTGCTTTGTAATATACAAATCATAGGTTCCTTTTTTCTTATTTTCGTATATCAATTTAATTTGATTGTATACATCCGAATCGATGCTCGTTTTGTATTTGAAATCCTCTCCGGTTTCTTCATCTACAAGACAACCATCAACTTTCATCTTTGTAACATCTGTCAAGGTTAATTTTCCGCATTTGTCATATAACACATATAGCTTATTCCTCACCATCAAGGTTTCATCTAACATACTTTGCACTATATCAATAAGCGTTGAATTATCTTCAATGGCAGACATTCTATATACTGTATTTGCAAATGTACCCGCATCCAAATTAAATTTTTTTGCCAAAAGCGTAAGCATTTCATCGGCACGTTTATTTTCGTAGATAATTGTATCTTTATTTTTTAAATAACGTAATTGATCATATACGGTATATTTCATCATCCCGTCCTTTGCCATTTCTCGACTAAAGACAAAACCGAAGAAGAAATTTTTATTATTAACAGATACCGTTACTGCATTACCTTCTACAATTTTAAACTTCTTATCATACCTCGCTTCAAATGTAAGCTTCCCTGGTGTACCTTTCCTTTCCCAAACAATCTTCATACCTTCTTTTGCAGGAACTTCAAAAAAGTTTTTTCCATTCTTAACCATTATTACTACATTACAATTAGGTAACTTTCCAGTTTCAACAACACTTCCTTTAATACTCTCAACTTGATAGTTCTTTTGTTCTAGCACTTTTCTTAAATATGCAAGTTCTTCTCCTTTTGTTTTGGAGGATAAGCTACTACGGCCAGAGCTCTTTACATATTTGTAATCTGGAACACCATAACCAGTTATCGTTTTGTCATTTAAAGAATAGGTTCTTCTCGCTACTTTGTCAGATGTATTTCCTTCTACTGTATGTAAGATACTTCCTTTTACCTTCTCTACAAGCCCAGCATGACTTCTACCTGTTTTAAAATAGACAATATCACCACGCTTAGGTGTATATTTCCCCTTATACTTAAAACGTCCTTTCCTTTTAAACCAATTCATACCATAACTTGTGGAAGCGGTCTTTGGTACTATATTTGTTGATACGCCAGCTTCGTGCGCACACCAAGATATAAAAGCGTGACACCACCTAGCACCATTTGTTCCGGTATATGCACCATATTTTGTTTTGTTGTTTCCTTGCTCCCGATAACCAATCTGGCTAATTGCAATATCTACAATATCTTTTGTTACTTTTACTTGAGTTGTTTTTTTACTTGAGCTGCTTTTTTCTAAAATAGTAGCAGTACCATTTCGTCTGCCAAAATTGATACATTGCTTATTGCTTGGTAACCACAAATCGAAAATATATCTACCGTTTACAACCTTTATTGCTCCGCCTCTATCAGTTACGGTATAGATGCGACCATCAAATTTTGTTCCCGTGCCTCCTATTTTTATCCTGGTACCAAAAGGTATCTCTTTGGGTGCAGCACAAGTATGCTCGTTTGGTCTAGAACCATTTGCTGTTCTACCTCTACCGCAATAAGCTGTAAATTGTGCTTTTAATGCCATGCGATACCACCACCCTTACTTTGGAAGTTTCAATTTTGTTCCTTCAAATATCCAATAGCCATTACTCGATGACTTCTTGCCGTGTTTTTTTGCCGTGCTTTCAATTACGCTTTTATTCAATGTGTATATTTTTTTCCATAAAGAGGCATTATTTAATTGCTTTTTTGCAATATTCTGCAAACAATCACCTTTTTTTACGGTATACATTTTTGCTGTTTCTTTCGACTTTCGAACTTTTTTCTTGGTTACGGCAGTTTTTTTCTTACTGTTTTTTTTCTTTGTAGTCTTTTTTTGTAATTTCTTGCTTCCCCAAGTTCGATATTGTTTCATTGTCAGTTTTATGCAAACATCTGTTCCGTACTCATCTGCATCTTCTAGAATTTCATAATCCTCAATAGTCACATCAAACTTTGTATTCCAGAATTTTTTTTCAGTTTTTAAAGCATTTTTTATCCCTGCGAATAAAGCGGGTGCTAAAGATTTATCAGCTAGTTCATCCAGCAGCTTATTTGCCTCTTTGGTCCGCTTTTCAAATAAATCCTCATTCGCTGTTCTTGTCAGTTTGAATGATACTGATTTCTTGCTTTTCTTCCAAGTCTCTAACTTATTTAGAAAGTATTCAACTGTTTTGTATTCGTTGTTTTCATACAACGCGAATGGATATTTTTGTACGGGAAGTAATAATTCTGAAATTTCAATATCCGTCAGACCAGGTGTTTTTATAAGATTGACCTCACCCTCGTTTATGAGGGTGATAGTCTTATTTGTATTACCTATCTTATAACTAATCTTGCCTGGAGTAATTGGAAAAAGCACATCATTTATATACATAAAATACATTTAATACACCCCCTGCGCTGACGCGAGCATTTGTTCTTCCATTGTGCTTCTCAAATGCTCTGTAACACCATCTAAATCCATATCGTTGTTTATATTGTTGTGATTTGTCTGATTTACAGTTATTTTTGCGGTTGTAAAACGGTTTACAGTTTCTACTTCTGCCAGCTCTCTAAGATATTTTAAATCTTCTGCTGTAACCGCTACTGCATTAGCGGTTTTGGCTGTATTTTTTGCAGTATCTGCTGTATTTTTTTCTATTGCGGGATTGCGGCTATCGTCTGGCAGTTTATAATTCTTATATTTATCTGCAGCCGGTTTCTTGCTTTTTTGTTCTAATTTTGCCTGTTCTACCATTGCCTTATCAATTGCAGCTTCTCTTTTTTGCTGTTTTGCACCAATCTTTTCATAATAGTCATCAGACCACTGCTTCACAATGTCCACATTTTTTTGTTGCTGTTGTGCATAATTCTCTATATTTGCCTTTGCTGCCGCATCGGCTGCTTGTGCTTGTATTTGTGCATCTGTACCAAATGTTACATGCTGAATCCCTTCAAGTGATACCCCAGGTATCTTATTAACTGTATTAATCAACATATTAACTAAATCAATGGCACCGTTTACCATGTCCTGAATAATAGATAATGCATCCGCTCCCATCCATGTTAGCACTGATACAATACCTTGCCCCATTGTGTAGAAGCCAGTTTTAAATCCCGCAACAAATTTCGCAACGTTGACCTCTACTAAGGTAAGGCAATATAAAAAGTTTTCCCACATAGTCATAAATATCTGTTGAAATACCATAAGCATTATCTTTAAACTTCCAAACTCTTTATACACATATATCAATCCAGCTACTACGGCGGCAATGAATGAAAGAATTAGTAACATTGGACACGCATTCATTGCGGCATTTAATCCATATTGAGCAACAGTAGCAAATGTAACTTGGCTTGCTTCTATGCCATACGCTACTGCAACAGTTTGAACAATAACTGAAATCATTTCCATTCCAGCATGTGCAGCTTTGTATGCTATTACTGCTGCTGTTGCCCCACCTATGATAGGAATTAGGTTATCCCAATTTTCTGCAATAAATGTAAATCCATCACTGAGTACAGAAATAAAAGGTGCTAACATACCCATTATTGTGCCTAAAGAATATCCGATGTTAGTTAAAACATTTTCTGTCACTGCACCAAATTGTTGTACACCATCTAAAATAGTGCCAAATCCGGCTCGAGATAGCCCTTCATTTATACTGTTTATTAAATTTACTAAGCCACGCGTTACTGCAGCTTTCGCATTTGCAAGTGTAGTTGCCCATGTTCCTCCTGCTTCTTTGGCGGCACCTGATATGTTTAATACACCGTTTGTACCCTCTGTAAAAGCAGTTGAAACCGTAGTAATGAAATTCTGTGCCGATATTTTACCTTTTGATAAATCATTCTGCACGCTTGCAGTAGATTGTTTTGTTGCCTGTGCATAAATACCAACGGCATTGATACCAGCATCCGTCAGCCTGTCCAACTGATCCATTTCTACTTTTCCCTTGGACAACATTTTTCCAAGAGCATCTGTTACATTTGCAAGCTGTTCATTCGTTCCGTTTCCATAGAAAGCTACTGCATCCTCCCATTTTTTCATCTGGTCCACAGAAGATGCAACACCTAAACCTCGTGTTACAAAATTTTGAACTGAACTTGCCGCGGTATCCAATCCATAAGCAGTGCCTTTTGTAATTTCTTTTAATCTTTCTAATGATGCACCCGCCGCATCGGCATCTCCGCTTATAGCTGTCATTGCTCTGCTATAATTAGACATTGTATCCATTCTGTTCATAGCGGCATCTAATTGGCCTGTTATAGTGCTTATCACAGAACGTACAACAGACAACCCAGCAATCGCACTCACAAATGTTTTTGCACTCGTAACTCCAGATTGAAGTCCTTGATTGAAGCGTTGCTGATTTTGCGTGTTTTCCTGAATTTCATTTCCAATCTGTGAAACTGATCTGGCGGCGGTTGCCGCAGGTGTATTGATATTCGATAATTCTTGACTTAAATTTGTAGCAGCTGCTCTTGCCTGACTAAGTTCGGAGTGTATTCCTTCATAAGAAGCCGTGTCCACGTTCGCATTCATTGTATTGTTCAATTCTTCCATATGTGATACTGCCATATTTACCGAACTGATAATATGCATGAGCGGTGCTGTAAAATTATCCGCCAATTGAATTCCTGTTTGAATTGAAGCCAACGTAACCATCTACTTTCTTTTTCTTGCTTCTCTTTCTGCTTTTTTTCTTTCCTTCTTTTCTGCTTCTGTTTTTATCTGAATGGCTGCAATGATAAAAGCCTTTTCATTTTCTTCCATTTGCAACCATTCAGACGGTCTAATGTGCAACTTATGAAGGGCATAGTATGCATAATTAGCATCCCAATCCCCTTCGTTTATTAGTTTTTTGCTTCATCTACCTTATCATCGAGAGTTTCAGTAAACCCTTGAAACTCTTGCATCCAAGTACAAAAGTCAGAATATTCGCCTGGATCATCCACTAACGCAAACACCAAGTCATTCGGTGTCTTAACACCATAACTATCCTGCAGTTCTTTATCATAAAGATCCGGCACAACAGTTGATGCTACAATCATATCTGCAATATACTTTGTTGCATTAAGTTTTGGACGGAACATATTAGGTTTGCCCTTGATTGGCACATCATAGGTGTTACGTTCTCTCATATCTTCATTTTGTCTTGAAGTAATATGTTGAAATTCCCATTCCAAAGCATTTCCGTTTTCATCTGTCAATGATTTGGTAGGGGCAAATTTTTCATTTTTCTTAATCACTTTATTCTGTTTCATAAATCTGCTAAAATTAGACATTTTTATTTCATCCTTTCTATTTATCAACTCATACAAGAAAACCCCTATATGACTTTATATGGAAGTCACAAGGGGTAATTTGTTAATCGCTTGATTGTGTTGCCATTGCAAAGCCGGAAAGTTCAGTAAACTCGGTAGGCATACTAAAGTCTTCAAACGTGAAATCCATATCTTCATCCAGATATTCACTATCTGCATCAAATTTCGCTAGAATACCGCCATCAATGTTGCAATCCAACAACATGATTTCCTGTTTTCCTGCTGCACTTGTAGGGTCCTCATTGATAATTTGCATATCAAAGTAAGTGTCTGCACCAGTGCTTTTATAATCCAGCATCATCTTACGGAAAATACTGGTGTTGTAATGGAAGGTGGCTGAACCTGTTCCTTTCCATCCTGTCGCTTTGTTTCCTTTTCCGGTTTTGCCTAAAATAGGCACCTCTGTTTTTGTTTTTTCAAATTTTGCTTCAAGATTGATTGCTTGCATAAAGTTGTATCTTCTGTTTCCAATCGTAATATAGCATTCTGCCAATGAAGCAGATATGGTATCTTTTGCAAGCATTACTGCATTCTGTTTTGTTTCATCAGGCATTTACTCTCACCTTCCTTTCTACGCAACTACAGTTGTCATATAGCACTGTCCCATAGCATTCACTACTTCTATTGTGTTATTTACAAGTACGGATTTCTTTGTATCCCCTTGTGAAACTGTAACATCGGTTTCATCAAAATTCTGAATGGCTCTAATTCTCTGCAACTCTTTACGGATTTTTACAAAATCAGACCATAACGCTGTTCTTCCAGCCGCATCATTTGGAACAATACCTAAATACTTTGTATTAAAGACAACTGCATCATCATTCGCAATCTGATCGATAACCCGAATTGTTTGATTGTCCTTAAACACATCACCCTGATCTGCTGTTGTTGTAACCATTGTGTTAATATCATCAAGTATCTTTACTGTTCCGTTATCAGAATGAAAAGCAAATCCACCACTTTTAAGAAGCTGTTTCAATTCTGTCTGTGTGTATTCCGTATCAATCATATACTCGCCATCGTAAGTTTTATTTTGACAAGATGCGTTGACTGCACATGCACATTCTGCACCAGTTGTCCAATAAACCGTTGCCGCTTCATCAGGATAAACCATAGTTTGGTTATCTTTCTTATGCATTCCGTCAAGGCACTTGTTTTCCACGCTAATCACACCCATGTAGTCTGCTTTCTTGTAATCGTAAATTACAAGCTGGAACTTAGCACCAACTTCATCACGCAGGCGTTTGTTGAATGATACTGCCAATCCTTTAATGGTTGCATCTGTTGTAACAATACCCATTGTGTTATAGGAATAGCTTTCAATCTTATCAAAATAATTTTGATAGCATTGCGTTGTTATTTCAGAACTTGTACCCCCTGTTAATGGAGTTGCTGCAACAGCTTCAAGCGTAAAATTGTCTTTAAAAGCAACAAAATCATTTGCTTCAAGTTCCTTTACCTGTGCAACCGTTTGTACATCTACCTTAGAAGTTCCAAGATATGTAATAACATCAAACTGACTAGCATCATCAATATTCACCTGAATAGCAATTTTTAAATCATTACCACGTTTACCAGTACATTGTGCAGTTGCATATGTATTGGTTGCTTTATCTCCATCACTGTTCAAGCGATATGCATATAATGTTTGTGCGTTTTTGAAAAGGTCTCGCAATCCTTTCAATGCATCATCTGTATAATCATATCCAAAGATTTTTCTTGAATTTTTCTGAAAATCTTCATTTGTAACTGCAAATACTTCATTATCTTTTCCCCAATCCAATACAAGCGGCATTGTGCAAAAACCACGATCAGAGAGTTTTGCAGACGCATTTGCAAGTGAAATAAAATTACTGTAATAACCGGGCAACACCTTATTTTGAGTTACCCAAGTTCCGCCACCTAATGCCATTCTCTACACCTTCCTTCCCATTTCTTTGTTGATTGCATTTTCAACATCTTCAATCGTGTATGTCTTATCATCATTTAAAATCTGTGATAACAAATCTCTACGATTAGCAAACTTTGCCGCTGAAAGAATCTGTTCTTTTGTAAAAGATACAGATTTTGTTGTATCTTCTTTCTTTACAGTAGCCAATCTAATCACCTATCCTTTCACATTTGTTTTGTGCGACTGCATAGTTTCCATAAGAACTTTTTTATCCACCTTGTAGACAAAGCAGTCATAGTTTACAAAGAAGTTCAGTACCCCATCTATTACTTCATACTTCATTTCAGTGCCGCGAATAATAGCATCTAATACTGGTATAACTTCCAAGTGTTGCATCAATCCTTCTGCTATTTCATAACATTCAGTGTTTTGTTCATATTTTGATTTAGGGAAATATTGAATAACAAAATTATTCTTCCTGAAATACCGTTTCCCCAAAAACAAAGAGTTGGTTGGATTTATACATCTAAGAAAAAAGCAAGGTTCTTTCAAACCCTGCTTTATTTCTTCTCCATATATTTCATAACCATAGGCTGCATCTAATGTGTTACTTATTCCTGCAATTATTGCGTTTATCATTGGAAAGCACCCCCTAAGAATTTTTTAATTTTCTTTTCTAATAACTGTGGTGCAATCGTTTGAATTTCTTGTTCAGATATAGTCATCATGAATTGCCCTGGAACCCAATCACTGTGATTAGCTGTTCTATGTCCATACTCTACATAGGAAGCGTACTCAACCGGATTGATTATTTCAATGACATAAGTATCACCAAAATGTTGCACTTTCAATGTATCAACAAATTGCGATGCCCCACTTGTCTTTAGCCCATCGGAACCTGCGCCTTTTTGAGCAGTCCAACCTCTTCTTAATGTTCCACCTTTTTTGCTGGATTTATGAAGTACTATTTCTTTCCCTTTTTCATCAACAAGCCTGGTTCCATCTGTATCTGTCCAATATCTATCATAATCTCCGACTGGTGTTCTTTTAATTACCTTTGCCAATAAGCGTGCAGCAAGTTCCTTTGCACACTGTTCGCAAAAAGTATTTACATTTTCACTTTGTAGCTTGTTCAGGTTTTCTTGCAGTTTACGCAATTGCGAAGTATCAAAACCACCCATTCTCCCCATATCAAGCCCACCTTTCAAATAATTCAAGCATAATCTCTTGGTGTGTTGCGTAAACGGCAAGAACACCACTGCTTATATAATCTGTTGTTACACCATTTTGAGTAACCGTTATTTTGGAACCAGGTTGAATAATTACATCGGGTGATAGAAATAATTTAATGCCTTGTGTGGTGCTTGCTGCTGCTTCATTTTGTACAACTTGCGAAATCTTTGAAAATGAAATTCTGCATGGTTGGTCTTCTAGTGCGACAACCTCTTTCATGCTGCACAACTTTGTTTTTTCGTCTTTAACTTTTTTGTACTCCGTAATCGTGCAAATACCATCATAAAGTTTTTCCTGTGCTTTTCTTGCTGCTGCCTGTGCTTTTTTTATTGCCTCTACCATCAGAACACCACCTTTCGATAACGGTTCAATGAGGGTTTATAGTTTTTTAAGATGGTATCTTGGTATCCATCCTCGACAGTCTGACGAAATGAAACCGATGTGTCACCCTCGCTAATAGAGGAAACAGAACCTTGAGCAGTTGTTTCATCCCCAAGGTTCTCATTTCTCCAAAGATCAATTGCCATCCGATATGCCGTAGTAAGCAAACCATCAGGAATAACATCAATATGGCAATAGTTCTTTATGATTTCTTCTACATTGTCCATAGCAAAATGCAACGCAATATCTTTTGATACATCTTTACTCTCAATCCCTAATAACTGTTTCAACCTACTTAGCTCCATCATAACCACCTCTATCCGACTTTGTGCTTAATAGCAACAATTCTTAGTTGTTTTGGTTCATATACTGGCTTCCAGTTTTCTGCCATTGCAAGTTCTGCTCGTGTTGGAGTTTCTACATGCTCACGTTTTGCACCAGTATAAGCAATTCCTCTTGGATGTAAAATAAAGGCTTTTCGATTGATAAGATAATCAATGCCACCGCCTGTCTGCTTGTCACGATCAACCTCTGTTGGCACATGACCTTCTGGTATTCCTTCTCCGTAGGCAACTGCACCATTGCCAAATAAATAGGTTGTGTATACTCCGTCTGAATTTACCGGGCAACCATCATCAACAGTAACACGTCTACCCTGGTAAGTATCAAATTCAACATCTGTAGAGTCACGCTCTGTTTCAATTAAATTTTTCTTTTTTAGGTAAGACTTTGTTGCAGAATGCATTGCAACACCTGTAAGCTGTGCCTGTGCATCTCCTAACATCTGACATGCATCAATAAATGCAGACGCACTAATAAGTTTTGCATCTGCTGTTTTCCCACCGGATAAGTCGAGGATGTGGTCCTTCATTCTTGTTTCTGCTGCTGGACTTCCACTTGGGTCTGCTGTTGTTGTGCCAAACACACCCGCAAGAATAGAAATCAATTCTTTCTGCATATCGCGCGCCCAATAATTTGCAACCAAATCACCAATTGCCTTCATTGGGTCTGCACCAGCTAATGCTGCCGAAAGATTTGTAGCTGCCCACATCTTTTGTCTAAGAATTGTGGTAGATACATCTTTGTTGGAACCAATCTTTGCTGGTGTCATTTTCACATCTTCCAGCGTTGGTTCAGAGTCTCCCTGCAAATCTTCAAAGAATGGCATATTGTGTGTTCTAGCCGCCTCGCTTGCCAGCGCATTAAATTCAGGGCTATTTACTACAATGCCGCTTTTAAAGAACTCTGACAGTTCCATAGTTCTGTTGATCACGTACTTGTTGAACAATTCAGGTACAATCACATCTGAAATTTTTGTAATCGCCATATATCATCTTTCCTTTCTTCTTACAAGGTTACTCCTGCTGCAACCGCCATTGCCTTTGCCTGTTCTGGATTGTTTTTCAGCATTTCGCCCTGTTTTGTTAAATTAAATGTTTCCTTTGCAAACGGATTCACTCCGCTGCCACCATTTCCACCTTTGGGATTGTAGGGCGGTTTTTTAGGCTCCTGTTTAAAGAGATGTGCCATTGTTTCATCTGCTTTATACGGTGTAAGAACATCATCTACCCCAATCGGCTTTCCTTCTTTATCGAAATTGAACTTATCAATTCCACCCGCTTTGTAAATAAGATACTCTGCATCTAATACACCCGCCTTTTGTAAAGCCTGTGTTAATGCAAATGTTTTTGCTGTTTTTTCATTCTCCTGCTTCAATGTAGCCATATTTGCATTTAGCGTTTCGATTGTCTTTTGCAGTTCCTCGTTGTCAGAATTGTTCTTTTTTAATTCTGCAATGGTTTTGTTGAGGGTAGCGATCTGTGTTTCCAGATTTCCTTTTTCTACTTCTAATGTCTCATACTTCTTTTTTCCGACATAATTTCCCTCTGATAAATCCGCATATCTGATATGTTGCAGCTTATCTTCTTTTCCTGCATTCGCTTCTGTAATTTTGGCTTCTACCTGTGCATACAACTCTTCACCTAATAATTCCTTTAATTCCATTTGCATCTTCCTTTCGATTTTTATATGTGTATCACACGTTCCAGCTATGTCCCCTGGTGGGAAAACCGCAACAGTTTTCTGGTCTTACTGCTACTGGACCATATAAAAAACAGAACTACCAAGAAAATCTACTAGGTGTCACCTCTCACTGTTCGATTTATAAATTTTGATAGTTCTGTTATTATTGAATTTGTTGCACTGGTGCAACTCCTGTTATTCTATAATCATCCAATCCTCCGCAAGCATGTCTGTTTGACTTGCTAACCATCCAACACAAAACTTGTCATCAGCAGTTTTCATTACAATGCTTGGTAATACTAGATTTCCTTGCATATGTTCACATACTGTTAAATCTGCATCCGTTTCGATATCAGTAGATTTTGCAAGAAATAAAAACATTCCTTTGCCATTCCAGCCCTTGCGTGCGACCTTCTCACCTTTTTTCATTGCTTCAATAGCTTTTCCAAAATTCATAATAATTCCTTCTTTCTTATTTAAGTTTTGAATATATGGTTTTGTTTGACATATAATACATTATGATGTATCATAATAATAGATATATCTTAAAGAGCCGACCAATGTCCCCATTTCAATGGACGTTTCATCGGTTCTTTTTTTATTTTCTTTTATATACTCCTATTATCTTTTCTTCATTTATCAAAATAATCTTGTCGATAAATTTTGTATGTCTTGATTTGTATAAGCCATTGATTTGCTCTATTATTTCATATTCTTCTAGTGGACAATTTGATATATCAAATATAAAATTATTTGCTTGTGTCTTTTTTTTAGAAACCATATTATACAAAACGTTTTTGCTTTCTCCAATAGGTTCCTTTAAGTCATACTTTTCGCCATTATACAAATAATCGGGTGTTGACTTTTTAGGAGGGTACACAATTCTTGGAACCATTTCTATCTTTCCACCGAATTGTTCTAGTAGCAACATTGCTATATTTTTTTCTTTTTCAGAAAAATCAAGTAGCACATGTTTATTGTCAACAGTATAATTATGACCATCTACTTCATAACTTTTTAGCTCAACAAATTTATGGTCTTTATTATTTTTATTATTAATCCATTCCTTTGTTATATTTGAATATGCCTCATTATCGCTTTTTACAACACTCCTTCTTTTCCATTCTGGATATGTCATATTTGCCGGAACATAGTAAGTACCCCCTTCTGCATCTCTTGCAGCTCTTTTTTCACCTTCCGTAAACTCATCATCAAAATACGGCACAGTCGTACTACGGCACCATACGTGAAATGGCGGTGCAGTCACGCCAACCTCATACTGTGATAGAGGAAAATGCTGTCCATCCATATGCTGGCATATTTCCGAGGTATGATTATCCAAAGTTGCTACTATTTCAAACTCCTCTACATCCAATTCCTTAAAACAGTCATTTTGTGCCACCGATGATATTGCAGCTGTCTCTGTCATAACAAGCCTTCCTGCGTTTATCTTACTGGCATTCAAATTCCTTGCAAGATTGTTAATTGCTTTTTGTGGATCATCGCCTCTAATTAGAGATTGTGTAAGTTCCCGGTGCAATTCATTTACCAGCTTGTCCTTATTGTTCCATATCCGAGTAGAAAAGTTTTTCTCATCTGTTGCCCACGGAGTTGTAAGAACCTTGTCTATCTTTCTTGTGTCCAGCTCTGAAAGATTACTGCCTACACCAATCCCTTTTTGTATTTCAAAAGCAGTATGATAAAATCTGTCAGCATACGATTGGTTTAGATAATCAGTCACACCACTATGATATTTTGTATACAGCAATTCTGCGTGCTGCTGCATCTGTAGTTTCATTGCTTCCAATCTTTGAATATGCGCCCTTGCGGAGGCATTTTCTAATTCTTTCATCCACACTGGGTTGACTGCATTTCTTTCTCCGATTTCAATATATTTTTCTACATTCCAATGAAACTCTTCCAGCTCATTCTTTTCAAGTAATTTCCTGGCTGCTGCCAAACTAATATCATTATTGTCTGCAAGCCTCTGATACCATCGTTCAATATCCATGGATACATTGTTTTGTGCTTCTCTGAATTGCTTTTCCATATCTTCTATGTACTTTTGACTTTTCTTATAAGTTTCATCTTCTAAAGCCCCAAAACGCTTTTTCCAATATTCTGCATTTGGCATTATTCTTCACCACCTTGGATATTATCCGGGTTGTCATCATCGGTAGTAGATTGATTTTTTTGAAATGGATCATATTGCGCTTCCATCTCTTTCTTCTGCTCTTCTTTTTCTTTTTGTAGTTCTTTTAATTCCGCATCCACATCTTCTACAAATGGATGATTTTTCAGTATTGTTTTAGTGGATACAATACCAACACTATCTTTACATATCTGCGCCAGTTCTGTATCGTTCTTGATACGATTTCTGGTCCATGTCTGTATAATGCTTTCACAAGTCAAATTACTGTATTTGCAGATTGCCCGGACAAGTCGTGCAAATCCAAGTCGGAACTCGGTTTCCATCAGTCCAGTTTTCATCTCCAGAAGCGAATACATAAATTTCAATGCTTCACCAGACTGGTTTCCGAAATTCTCCGGTTGCGGGTCAAAACCCTGCCCTTGTTCAAAAATTGCCTTTCTTGTAGCTTCCAGTACACTTTTTCTAGCCTCTATAGGTATTTCAATATTCAGGGTTGATACAGAACCGCCCTCATCAGCATCTACTTTTATTGTCTTGTATTTTTTCAAATCAGACAGGAAACCATTTAAGTCCTCGCCACCATATCCAGATAACACAAAGATTAGTTCTTGAATATCATCCAAGTCATTAATAAAACCGCTGTAGACTTTGTCGTATACGTCTATCAGCGGTTTTATATTCTGTAAGTCATCTGTTTTTATATTATTGTTAAAGAATGGAATGAATGGTACTTCTTCAAAATCATGCATGTATTCCGATGTACATTCGGAACTTACTGGGTCCACAAATATTTCATAATACATTAAAGTATCATATGTATCCGCACTCTTTCTTCTGAATGTTTGGCATTGTGTATCTGTCCAATACTCATAGCAAGTATACATATCTCCGGTTTCGTCATCCAAATCTTGATATACTCTTAACACGGCAATCAATTTCTGTTTTAGGTTTTTCGACCACACCGGAATAATTTGACTACTATCTACCACCGCCCATTGAAACTGCCCTTCTTCATCTATCCAGTAATGCACCCAACCAATTGAAGTGTTAGCAGCGTTTATACACAGCTCCATACAATTCTTTTCATATTCATCACCCAGCAGCTTTGTTATCTGCTTGTTTGCCCTTGTGTTTCCGACATCGAATACTGGAGGTGTAGTAAATGCATAGGATGCCTTTTGGTTTACGATCAATCCGTGGAAATTTCTAGGAATACGGTTATCTGCATTTCGCATTGGATTTCCGTTTTCATCCTCTTTTTTTGGGTCTATAAACAATATATCTGTCTCATTGTGGTAATACCGTTCTGCTATATCCGCCCGCGTCACAAACGCTGTGTGGCCCGGTTCATATTTTTTTATCAATTGTTTCATTGTATCAATATTCATTTAATTTCTCCTATAAAAAATGACAGACCCTTATATAGTCTGCCATTTTTCTCTGAAAACAAAGTCAATTTTCATATTGCTACCACCATCACAGTTGCATGCTATCTTCTCAGCAACGTAGGTGGCGTAGTAGAACAGTTGCTTATTCTTTTTTTATGAACGCATACAATAGCTTCAAACAAATTTATTTTTCATGAGAAATAATTTCTCTATTGTCAGTTAAAATTGCCATTGTGAGACCTTGAAAAGCTTCTACCTTTTTATCTTCCGGCAATTCTCTGATAATTTGTATTACCGTCAAATATTTTTCTGTAGAACCCAATCTTTGATGATAAATACTAAGCTGTTTTGTTGCCTCTCTATATAACCAGAAAAACAAACCTGCAATTACTTCTACAACTGTTCCACCGATAATTGAGATAATTGAGACGTCTTTGTTTAAAATCATAACAGATATTATCCCAAGCACATATATAAATATTCCAAAAAAGCATATGAATAGCGCTGCTGAAAATGATTTTCTAGCTTGTTGCTTACTTATAACATAATATTCTCTCAACTCTTTTACGTTTTTTAACATAAGCTCCAATACATTGTCATTTTCATTATTCTCAATAGTAATATCCTTTATTGCTTTTTCAACCTGACTGGATTCTATCTTTTCGTCAGCCTTATCCACTGACTGCTTAGCTACAAATGATAATATTGTAGCAAATACTGCTGCAGTTAGTGTTACAAGTATTATTCCTATATCAATTCCCATTTGTGCATTTCTCCTTTCACCGCCATTATACGACAAAAGGATATCTGCTACAAGAAGTTATTCTGCTACAACCCAATCCTCCGCAAGCATGTCTGCCTGGGATGCTAACCATCCCATCTGAACACCAGATGTTCCAACAAAAGCGATTGCCTTATTTCCAATTGCATCATGCTCACAGTTCACAAGCTCTCCGTCTGCTGACACATAGGAAATGCCTGTTGCAAGCTGAATGTACTGTTTCTTACCGTTCCAACCCTTGCGGGCAACTTTCTGTCCTGCTTTCAGTCTGCGAATTGCTTCGCCGAATGTGAATGTCCGAATATCCAAATCCTTTACATCTGCTTCGTTCACAATCTCCCAATCATCACGAAGAATGAAATTGAGAGTATAATCAACATTCTCTGTCTTACGAATATCAAGGATTTTGCCGTCCTTACAGTGCATCTTAATGGAATTATCTTCCCATTTCCAATATCCCGTCCATTCTGGGCATTTAATCATAACACCCTGTTTGAGTGCTTCATAAGCTTTCTTAAAATCCATTCTTTTCCCTTTCTTCGAAATCCTTATATTGCTTCAACCATGTTCCTTACCTCAAAATACCGATGCTTCCCGGCTTACGAATAATTGTATAGCAGAAGTACCGCAGTGCATCCATTGCATGATCGTGCTGTTTCACTGGTTTATCCTCTCCGTGCTCAGATGCTTTCTGATCCCATATGTACGATCCAAATTCCTTAATTGTGTTTGGACACTGGTCACTAATTGCAATTTTCCCCTGATTTAACAGAGATGCAACAAACCGAATACCATCAAGCACATCATTTTTTGCTTTCTTAATCGCATAACCTCGCTTTTTCAATTCTGCGATGAACGATGCCGCTGACGGGTCAATAACAATCTTTACCGGCTTTATTCCATCAAGCCACTGTTCCAGATCGTCTGCATACTCGGTGTCTGTTTTCTGTCTTTCTTCATCTCGACCAGAATAATAATACTCGCGGCAGCACACCCACCGCCCGGAACGCTCTTTACACCACAGCAGAAATACTGTTGCATTCTGTGTACCATAGTCGCATGACACATAGTAATTTGCATTGGTCAGATCGGTCAGACTGGAAATCACATGCTTAGCAGTGTCGAACATATCGTAAATAATGCCCTCTGCCATAGCCCATAACCCGAGAATATACCTGCGGTAGAATACACCGGTATACATACTACGGTATCTTTCCTTGATTTTCTCCGACAGGCTTAAGTTATCATCCATAGTAAAATGCAAATACAACAGATGTTTTTCTTTTTGCTTATCAATCCATTCCGTCTTAAACCAGTGATATGGACCATCCGGGTTACAGTTGAACCAATATTTTGAACCATCAATGGAGCATCGTCCAGTTGCCTGGTTCACAAAACTTTCTGGCATCAGCGCAACTTCATCAAAAAAGACCCCAGCCAAGGTAATACCCTGAATGAGATCCTGTGATCGTTCGTCTTTTCCACCAAATATATAAAAATAGTTGGTTGCATCACCTTTTGTGATAACAACTAAATTATCAGCCCTATGATCTGCCACGGTGTACCCACGACTACGAAGCATCATTTTCAGTCCAGATAATACATTTCTCCGGAAAGAGCCGATTGTTTTACCACACATAGCAAAATTCTCACCATTAAACGAACTCATTGCCCACATAATAAATGAAAGTGACATGCTCACTGTCTTTCCTGATCGAATTGCTCCATCAGCGATAATGCCATCGCTATCTTTTACCGGTGAGTTTTTACACCACCAGTTCAGCACCATGCGCTGTTTTTGTGAAAACGGCTGGAATTTGAAAATTCGCTTAATCTTCTTCATTTCCCCAATCCTCCGCAGCGGTACCATTCAAAGCATCAAGAAATCCATCATCTGCACTCTCTTCATCATCATCCGTCTGAACTTTTGCTTTTAATAATGCAATCTCTGCTTTCTGCTTTTCGGTGGCAAGGTCCATGTGATCTGAAAGCCACTGCAAAGCTTTCATTCGGTCGGCAAGTTTTATCTTTACACCGCTCTGTGTATTGCTTACTTCGCTGACAATAGTTCCGTCAATCCCTTCTTTGGCTGTAACGAAACCAGCATCAATATCAACGAAATCGTTTATGTCAGCAAAAGCAATGTCCATATACTTCTGGAAGATGTCGGATTCACTCAGGAACTCCCGGTTAAGCCGCTCCTGTTTCAGTCGTAAAACTTCTTCTTTTATCCGAGTATTTCCAAGTAATGCAGGACCATTTGTGACCGCAGTTGTGTATCCACATCCATACGCTTTTTGGTATGCCTTGGTAGCATTGAAACACCGAATGTAATGTATACAAAAAAGCTGTTGCTTATCAGTTAAGTCGGTGTTCTGTATCACTTGCTTGACTTCATCAGCTACAGCCTTTTTTGTAACGCTCTTTTTACTTTCCGAACGTTCGCTTTTCTTTTCCGAACGCTCGCTTTGTTGCTCGCTATCCCAATGGTATGTGCTTTTCCATCTTCGAACTGTCCCGGCAGGAACATCTAGTCGACTTGCAATCTCAACCAGCTTCATTCCGCTCCTATACAGTTCTTGAGCTTTTTTTACTTTTTCGTTCGGACTCCTTGCCAATATTACCACCTGCCTGTTTCTTCTTTCCGCTATACTCTTTTATTGCACGAGCACTCGCCTGCTCAATGCAGGATCATTTTCGTTTTTCGGTCATTCACTCACTTCCTTTCACTAAAAAAAGACAGCTTTTTAGCTGCCTAATTAAAAATATAAGAGAAAAAGATAACTGTGCAAACTGTGACTGGCGGATTTGAACCGCCGACATATTATTAAAATAATTGTTCTACCTCTGAACTAAGTCACAACCAAAAGTGAGGAAACTGACTTTTGGGGGAGTGAAATCTTTGCCAAGTTTCTACTCTACTATTTTATCACATTGTCGCGGGCATTGTGGGCAATTTTCTTTTATTTTTATAATCCCCTCTTTTTCCATGTATGCATAGAATTTTCTTGACGCTGTCCTTCTATCCATTCCTAACTCGTCCCCAATCTGCTGCCAGTCCATATTATTTATACATCTTAATCTGACAATTAATCTGGTTTCGTTGTCCTCGATACTAGAAATAAATTCTTCGATTTCTGTTCTTTTTTTCTGTAATCTCGTCAAGGAATAGTTAAGCATATCGTCTAATCGTTTGCTTTCTTCTGCATACTCTACGAGCATGTCCTTCCCTGTGCCTCCCTTTGGCATGTCAGTTATGATATTCGGCTTAAAAAAATTCTGCTCTCGCAATCGTTGGATTTCTTCTTGAATCTTCTTAATTTCAATATTGATGCTGTATACCGATAGTAAATCTTCAAATGTCATATTTTCCTCCCTCTCGCTCATATTTAATGTTTGTGCTGTTTCTCTCTTAAACATTTCCAGCTACAAAATAGTTTTACTCTTCCTGCAGCCTTTATTTTATATGCATAATCGTTCCCTAGCGTTGTGTAAAACTCTTTTCCACATAAACTGCATTTTCGTTTTTGTAAACTAGAATTGTAATGTACGTGTTCACTAACCATTTTCTTCACCTTCCTCCTCCACCTCCAACCTTTCTGCAATGTGTTGGATAACATCTGCCATTATTGCTCGTTGGGATTTATTTTTCTGAATTATCTGATCAATCTCTGCATCTGAAATTGATATTCCTATATCGCTCAGAAATTTATCAATCATTTGCTTGCTTTCATCACATGTAAATGGTGGCATTTCGTATTTTTGAGAAAATCTGCTTACAAATGCTTTATCCATAATGTCTAATCTATTTGTAGCTGCAATAACCACAACATCATTCGCAAGTTTGTCAAATTCCTGCATCAATGTGACTGTAACTCTGCTAATTTCTCTATCTGCTCCACTTGAAGTTCTTTCTCTATTGCAACTTATAGTATCGACCTCATCCAACATAAAAACGCAAGGATTTGTGGAAGCGTAGGTAAATGCCTGTGCAATGTTTCGAGATGTAACCCCCATGTAACTATCCACAACCTTTGAAAAATTCAAATAGCAAAAAGGCAATCCCATTTTGTATGCTATGTACTTTCCGAACATTGTTTTGCCCGTTCCAGGCGGTCCATAGAGTAAAGCTGCATTTTTGTATGGTATCATAAGTTCCATAAGTTTTCCGCTTACTTTTGACATTCTGAAAATATTTTTTGCAATAGCTTTCTGTTTTTCAGTAACATAATAACGACTCTCCTTGAAGGATAATGAAACATCTTCACAGACGAGAATGTCTTTTAGATTTCCTGGGAGTTCTATCATGCCAGCCCCCTCTGCTGTAAGAATGTTCTTGTATCGAGTTACAAAACCCTTATTTTTTCGAGTTGTATCTGCATTAAGAGCAGCTACCGCCCACTTTTTCGCTTCTCTTATATCATTTTCGGCGATTGACTTTATCATGCTCTGTTCGTAAATTCCTAATCCCATTTTAACGCCCCTCTCTTTCACATTTCATAGTAAATTTTTTTCTGCTTTGCTCTGTCCTAATAAATTCTTGATCTATCAATCGTTGTAGTTCTTTCTGTAATTTTAATGCAATGCCGCTTTCTTTTACGGCCACTGTCATTTCCTTGTATTCTTGTTCTGTCATCTGCTGCCGCCTTTCTCGCTCCAATCTATCCTTTGACCGCACTCGCTACAAAATTTGCACTTTCTCTGATCATGTGCTAGTTGCGTAGAATTGTATCTTTGTCCAACAAAACAACCGCACGTAGGGCATGTCCAGTCTTGGTATTTACTTTTTGTTAGCTCGTGAGGCCCTTTTTCTCTGTTTACATGTATAACTTCTACTCCAGTTTTAAGGATAGGCTTCTTTACTATCTGCTTTTCTCTTGCTTCTAGTAGACTTTTTAGCGTAAAATTCTTTTTTACACATTCATCCTCAAATTTCATGTAGTTTTCTAGGTCTAGTAATGTGATTTTGTGGTTTTTTATCTCGATTATATTTTCTAAAGCTTCGATTGCTGCATCCATGAGTTTAATATTTTCTTCATTTGGAACAATTTCCAGTTTTACTCCGCCAAACAACGCTTCTCTAATAAAACTTAATCTATTTATTGCTTCCTGCTCCACTATTGTTCTGCACTGTTTTTTCTTCTCGATCTTCATATTTGCTTTCTTTAGCTGTTCTGCTATAAATTTAATTCTTTTGTCTGTAACTACTAAAGTGACATTTCCGTTAATCGCTTCTGTACTGCTATTTCTAATTAAGCTTCTAACCATATCTTCAATGGCTTTGTTATAAGACTGCTTTCTTATAAGACATTCATCCGCACTTGCATCGCAAATACATTGTTCATGCATAGAACATTTTTTACATTCAATCGTCATTTTGCTTCACCTCTCACAAGTTCTGGATTGTCAAAAATGTTACCGATAACGCTACATTCCCCCAACACCTCATAACTTTCAGCAGATAGTCTACCCGTCACTTGAAATGAAATTGTTTCTTCATCCCAAACAACTTCTCCTATGCAATCAGCTTCTGCATATCCGTTATCTGTGCTATATGTATCTAAATAAGCCACAATATCATTTTCCCAAATCTCTTTTCCGTTTTTATCTACAAGTCCCGTGTACTGGCAAATTGTTTCTTCATCAACATAAGCTTCATGCAAACCATCACTATCCAGCGCACCAATAGTTGGACCAGCAATACGATGTATTAAATCTCCCTGTATCCAATTACCATTTTGTTCTTCTTTTCCTTTAAATAAAATTTCTCTATTCATTTACCTCACTCTCCTCTTCTGTTTCTCTTAAAGACTTCTGAAACTGTTTTGTGAACTTTTTACAAGCTGAGTCTCTTTGACTGTCTGTTAATACTCCATGTATGTAACAATACTGAATCGAAAATAATAACTTCTGTAATCTATCGGCATCATCTCCAAGAGTACATCCTTGCTTATTCACATATTCTTCAAGATTATCAAACAGCGAATCAAATCCGCTCATATCTACTACTTTGCCCATAATATTATGCTCCTCCCTAACTAAATGGTAATCCATCCTCTAAGCCATCTGGAATATTAACAAATCCATCTTCGCTAGGTTCAGGTTTCTGTGCTTCACGGCCAGTATCGTATTGCTGTGCATTTTTCTTGCTTTCTGCAAACTCAAGTTCCTCAATAACAACATCCGTTGTATATACTCTCTGGCCTTCTTTGTTTGTATAGCTGCCGGTTTGGATACGTCCACAACCAACAACCTTAGTTCCCTGTTTTAGATACCCTTCTGCAAATTCTGCTGTCTTGCCAAACGCAACACAATTAATAAAATCTGGCTACTGCTGTTTGCTGTTCATTTTGTATGTATTTAATTGCCGGATCGCGTGTCAAGCGACCCATTAAAATTGCTTTGTTCATTTTATCATTCTCCTTTATGAGGTTGTGGTAGTGGTTTCCATGCATTTACGAATAAGTCCTGCGATAGGCAGGTTTGGTATTCATCGCCTATATAAAACACTCCATTTCCATCCTTGTCTACTTTATATTTTCCAATTTCTATATCTTCTGCATTTTCAAATGACAAAAGAATCCATTCATTGGTATCCGGAAATCTTTCATGAACACTTATCCAATCATCATTTGTTTTTTCTTTGAAATCAGATGAACAAGCGGTTTTCACAATCTCAATCGCTCTTTGCAATCCTGCGTATATACCACTCTCATTCATTTCAAGTGCTATTTTACTTTCTTCTTCTAACTGTTCTACAACTTTTTCAACGTCATAAGCTGTTTGCTCTGCGTTAATAATTTTACAAAATCGTTCGTATTCGTTCTCACTAATCGCGTACTCACTTACTCTATCCTTTAAATTTTCAGCATCAATCAATCGCATTTATACATTCCTCGCTTTCCATATACGGTTCTGGAAGTGGTCTCCATGCAATTACTTTTGGGTTTAATGGTGTCTTTTTAACAACCCATACTCCTTCTTGTAGCCAAGAATGCATTGTATAGCAATCACCATTACTCTCTTTAACAGTAACCAAAACTTCAATTTCTTCTTCTGGCAATCTCTCGCTACATGGAATCCACTCATTGTCTTTCTTCTTTTCTAGGGCTTCAATTGCCATATCTAACGCATTTGTTTCTGCATTAGGTTTCCATGTAGTTCCCTGTTCTGGAAGACCACAATTTCTTTTTGTGCGTTCTAATATTTTAATTGCTTTTTCTTCTGTCATCTTCCTCACTCTCCTTTTAAGATTTCAACCAACTCTGAAACCAAATCCACACATTCTTCATTTACCGAATCTCTTTGGCACACATCTTCTGCGCAAGATACATCGAATTGCTCAATAAACTCATGTAATCTTGCAATAGCCTGTTCTTCTCTAATCGTTATCATTTACTTTCACTCTCCTATTCCATTGTTCTATAGCTTCTTCTTCTGTTTCTCTCCATCTTTCAACCATTCCACTACATTTAGGACAATGTACAAGCCATTCATTTTCGCTATAATTAAGCATTTCTGCTTTCCCACCACAAAACGGACAAGGTAATAATCTGCTATTACTCATTCACTCCACCTTCTTCCTTAATTTCAAAACTATTGATTTCATATTGTTTTATGTTCGTTTTCTTTGTGCCTTGAAAAATAGTTATGTAATTTTCAAAAGCATCAAGTGCAAGAAAACCGTCTACTTTTGTTACATTGTCGTAAATTTCTTTTCTTTCATCGTATTGGACAATTATTTGCATCATACTCAATCACCTTTCTCACTTTCCATCTTCTTTAATTCCTGCTCTAGTTTTGCCTTGATGCTTATTGCTTCGCAATCTTCATCGTTTGTTATTGTATCCACATAAGGGCAAGCATCACATCCGCATGGGCCATCGCTTACTCTTTCACGTACAAAACTTCATTCACAATCTCACCATTCGAAATTTCTTCATGCCTTCTTTTTAGGAGTAGTTTCCATCCGTTTACAACAGCTCCATCTTTTCTACAACTACACTTAATTCCCATTACAAATGCCTCTTCTTCACAAGCTACTGCATATTCACCGGAATATTTATTATTTTTATCATATAATTCTACTGTATCGCCCACTCTCAAATTTCTGCCTATCACATCTTTGAAAGGTGTATTTTCCCCTATAATGCCGCAGCTTTTGCCGTAAATCGATAAGTGTGGCTTAAATTCTGATTTTTCTTCTTTTCCTGTCAATCTCTCAAGCGCCAGCTTAGCTCCTACTGCGAAATCGTATGTATCGCTTGGACTGCACTTCGCTGCAGCTTTTTCTTTTGTAGCCTTATTAAGTGCTATTGTTTCACTTCCATTGCGATAAATTACTATGCATTCATTCTTTCCTAAAAACTCTTTTGCTGTTACTGTGGTTTTTTCAATTCCAAGAAGTGGACCATGCGTTATTGTTTTGTCACGCCACAACTGCAATGCATATGATTTGTAGAAATTAAAGGGAAAACTGCAAAACTTTGTCGGTGCTTCTTCGCTATTCCATTTATATCCTTGTTTTTCCAGCTCCTCTAGTACCCGCTTTTCTTCTTTTGCTGTATTGCAAATAATTTCTTTTATGTATTTCATATCTTCATCTTTTGCTGTTTCCCAAGCAGCTTCTTCCACATATTTCATATTTTTTCCTCCTAGTATAATAATGGTGTAGTCAATCAAGACTACTTGGTTAATAAGTTTCTGTAA
>OKRU01000911.1_pt1 | contig 29765 bp, 26 predicted proteins | sample 1601131 | NCBI WGS metagenome assembly OKRU01 (sample SAMEA3541558, study PRJEB24748) | human gut metagenome | biome: human gut; feature: human-associated habitat; material: faeces | place: China | collected 2012
CCTCATGGTTTCTCATTAGCTCTATTTCAAAAATATCATGTTATTTCATAAAGCCGAAACCTTATTATTTCTTAAATACAACTAACTTACTTAAAATATAATTTAAGATAACAACAATCACATTGACAACAACTTTAGCAACAACATCATTAACAATATTAAAATTCACTAAGAACCACATTAACACCATATCTATGATTCCTGTTGCTAACCTAGAACCAAAAAATTATAGCAGGATAACTTATCCTGCTATGAAATATTTATTATTTACTTGGGTATTCGATACTAAATCCCCTAAAAATTCCATTTCTATTTTCGTTACAGCAATCAAACATGTATTTATATCCTGCATCATTTGAATAATGGAATCTACCATCCGTTTCTTGGTTTGGTTCACCTAAAACCTTTTTAACTTGTGCATATTTTACTTTATTATTTAAAGCTAACGATCCTTCACTTGTTTCTACAACAACATCTTTAGCTGCTTTATCGTATTCTTCTTCAGCGTATTCATCATATTTTACTTCAATAAACGTTACTGATGCTTCTGCTACACTAATTGCTTTTTTAGTTGGATTTTCATATCTTAAATAGAAATGTGCTACATCTCCACTATCTAATTCTACATTTAGATATGCGGCCATTGATGAAATACCATTAGCAGCTAGTTCAACATCTTCTACTTTATCACCTGTATCATTTAAAGTAACTGTTCCAACTTGTGATAAGTAATTTGCATATTCTCCTACTGTTTCAGGAATGGCTATTTTTTTATCATCAATTGTAAAATATTTGATTAATCCATCAGCTTCTTGAAAATCATTAACATCTTTAATTTTAATGCTGTTTGATGTAGCAGGTTTCTTAGTTGTTGTTTTATCACTAGAATCACTATTACTACATCCTACTAATGACATTGATAAAACACATGTCATTAATAGAGCGACTATTTTTTTAAACATAGTTGTTCCTCCACGATATTTTTCTCTTCTTCTTTTATACTATATAACAAATTACAATTATCTACAAATCTTTTTTTCTTAAGAACAAGTTTTCATAGTCTGAAACAATCTTTGTCCAACTATAAGCATTTTTAATTCTTTCTTTAGCTGCTTTTCCTAAAGTATCAATATAATCTTGATCAAATGTTTCAACATGTTCTATAAGATGTTTTAAATTATTCTTTTCTTTACCCCAATAAATACATGAATCTAAACCTACTTCTTGATTAAAGCCAACATTTAATAAAAGATTTAAAGAAGTAGAACCTAAGGCTTCTAATAAAGAAGGATTTGTTCCTCCTACTTCATGACCATGTAAATAAGCAAAAGCATTCTTTCTTACACTTTTTAATAATGCATCATCATAAATTGTACCTACAAATTTAACTCTTTGATCATTTTCAAAATGATACTTGTTATTTAAAATATGATACAACTTACTTTCTTGATATCCAGTAACAATCACTAAATCTTTTTTTGTATTAGAATTCATAAATTCTCTAATCATTGTTTCATAATTATTTTCAGGAACAAAACGTCCTACAATAAGATAATATTCATTTTTTGAAATCTCATGTTCCTTAGCCCATACTTCAAATTTTTCTTCATCACTGTTATCAACAACATCTGCTCCATAAGCGATAAATGTTGTTTGAGGTTGATATTTTTTATAATCTTCTTGAATATACTTTTCAATATTTTGTGAATCACAAACGACATAATCTGCATTTTTAATCATCAATCTTTCAGATAATTTCCAATATTGTCTAATAAACCAATTCCATTTAGCTCTTTTAAATTCATGACCGTCAGGATTAACAAAAACTTGAATATTTTTAGCATGAAACATTTTGACATATTTCTTTAAAAACGGACCTATACGACAAGCTAAAATATAAACAATCCCCTCTTCAATATTATGATCAACAACATATTGATAAACTGCTTTTAAAGCTGCAATATCATAATAAACTGCTTTTGCTGGTCCAATATTAGGCACTTGTACTTTAAAACATCTTGCTTGATTATGTTCAAATTCTTCTTCATGATCAGACAAACAAGCTACATGATACTTAATATCATCACTGACCTTATACTTTGTTAAATATTCGACAAAGGTTTCAAAGCCACCATAATTAGCAGGTATTCCTTTACTCCCTATAATAAATACATTTTTCATATTTTACATACCTTTCCATAATAATTGATAGATTGTATTATATAAAAATAAATCTATATTTTTTATTGATGGAACTAATTTCCCTTGTTTTTTCATATCATATTTATATGTAATAGTTCTTTTCAATAAATCAACATTGACATTATGACAATATTCTTTTAATAAATCAACCATTTCCATGTTAGACTTATGCACTTGGTCTATACTCCCTGAAACATTTTCTCCAGTATACTTATGGGTATATAATACATCATAATTCACATTAAATTGACATTTATTTTCAATCATCAAAAGCCATAAAAAGTAATCATCTGCCGAATTAACAGACATGACATGCTTTGTCCAATATTCTGGTATACTTGTTTTTTTAATCAAACAATGACCTGGTGAAACAATTAAGTCTCTTACTTTAATAAAACCAATTTGTTTCTTTAAATAATCTTGTGATTTTTGATTTTTATAAATCAAACATTTCCCATTTTCTGATTCCATAATGCCATTAGCGATACATAAATCCGCATCTCCAATATGTTCTAATTGACTTTTAATAAAAAAATCACTAATTTCATCATCTTGATCTAAAAATAAAATATATTTACCTAACGCTTTTTTTAAACCGTTGATTCTTGTTTGATGTATCCCTTGATTTACTTTATTATTAATGACTTCTATTTTAAAATCATATTGACCATTTATAATAATTTCTTCATCAGGATAATCATTAACAAAAATAACCTCTATTTCTTTTTGACTTTCTTGATAATTTTTCTCTATTTTATTTAATAAAGATTCTATATATCCATTCCCTTTATAAATAGGAATAATAACTGACACATCCATACTTTCACATCCTATATTCCATTAAAAATATCCACTAGATTTTGAGAAATATCATTTACATCATACGCTTTGGCCGTTTGATAAGCATGATATTTAATCTCTTTTATTTGATGTTCATTCATTGATAAAATATCTTCTATTTTTTGATTTAAATCTTTACCATCTCTCGGTTTAAAGAAAAAACCATTTTCTTGATTTTTAATATAACTTGTTGGTCCTGCCATATTAGATGCAATAACTATACAACCACAAGCCATAGCTTCTAATCCAACCAATCCTAAACTATCGCTTTTACGATAGGTTGGAAAACAAAAGATATCAATAGCTGAATAAAATAACGCCAATTCTTTTTGAGTTTGCATTGGATATTTTTTTATCACGTTTTCTAAATGATATTCTTGAATAAGTGCATTCGCTTTTTCTTCATCTTCACCAACACCCACCATCACGATTTGATATTGTTCTACATTTTCTAATAAGCTGATTGCTTCTAAAAAAACTTCCCATCCTTTTCTTTTTTCATATCTTCCAATGTAACCAATACATTTTTTATTTGGATCTAAATGCAATTTTTCTTTAGCGTTTTCTATTTTTTGAAAGACATCAAAATTAATACCTCCTGAAGGAAAAATCTTGATTTTATCTTCATTCAATCCATATTGTTCCATCATGACCTTTTGATAATAACTTGATGGTACAATACATAAATCTATTAGAGGTAATGTTGATTTAACTAAAGGAATAAACTTCTCATCATGTGCGTCTTCTGGAACAACGTCATTTCCATGAACATTTACAATAACCTTTATACTTGGTTTTAATTTCTTAATGATTTTAATTAATAATGCACAATGTGAAATATAATGAGCATAAAGATAATCATAATGATGAAATAAACACAAAAAGATACTTTTTAAATAAAAACTTAAATATCCACCTAATTTTCCTAACTTACTATCTTTCTTTTTTAAAGCTGATACATCTACTTGATATCCATTATTTTTCAAAATACTTGCTGTATTTTGAACAAACACACCATAATGTTTATATTTTTTAGATGGATACATATTTGATATTAATAATATTTTTTCCATACAATCTCTCCATGTATTTTATATAAAATTATTGCCGTTATAAACGGCAATAATTCTTAAATATATAAATTGAGAATATCTTTTTCTATAGATTCCCATTTTCTTGATTCAGCAGTTTCTTTTCCATGAACTAACAATGTATTTCTCAATTCTTCATTATCAACTAATTCATTAATTTTATCAACAGCATCATCAATATTTCCTTGTTCATAGAACAAACAATTATATCCATCTTTTAAATATTCCACATTTCCACCATTAGCTACAGCTACTACTAATCCACCTGTACACATCATTTCTAATGGAGGGTATGAGAAACTTTCAAGCAAACTAGATTTAATTAAAATGTCAGCATCTTGATATACTTTTCCAACTTGGTCATAGGGTACTTTATGCATAAACTTATCTACATAATACCATTTTTTTGGTTCACCTTGATAAGATAAAAAATGTATTTCAAATTTATTTTTATCTAACTTTTCAACAATTTTAAAACTTTCATCAACATTCTTGTAATGATCTTTACTATTGCCCTCAACTAATATTTTAATCTTCTTTTTAGAAAAATCTCTTTCTTTATAAGAAAATTGCTTTAAATTAATTCCATTTGGTGCATAGATTGAATCTTTTCCATAGTCATCTTTTAACCAATTTTGACACCATTTAGAAATTGTTAAATAATCTATATCTTTATATGTTGAATATGTTTGATTTGCAACAATTTTAGCATATTGTCCATAAGGGTAAAAATCAGTTTCAAAATTTTGAACAAAATATTTAATATTCCTTACTTTAGGATATGCAAGTGGTACTCTTAACGTATCCCAAAGAGTTGCAACCATTGTATCGATCCTTGCATTCAATTTTACTTTTTTCCTTGATATAACATATATCTTTCCATCATTGTTAATAATATCTTCATTATCAACATCATTATTAATAACAAATGCATCGTATCCATTATTTCTTAAAATGGCAATATGTTTCATAACAACATTTACTCCCCCACTAATATTAGTAGTAGGTAAAACAAAGGCAATATTTTTACTTAACTTACTTTCTATATATTCTACTAAATTTCTTCCTGTGTATGTTGTCACATTTTTCTTAATACAACGATTAAATGCATTATCACCAATCTTCTCTCTATAGTTTGTATCAGATATTAATTTATCCAACGCATTTGTCCATTCATCAACATTATTTTCACACAAAACACCATCTTCACCATGCTTAATACAATGTTTAAATGCTCCTATATTAGATGCAATTGTTGGTACTTTGCACAATGCTGCTTCAATCCATTTATTTTCTGATTTTGCTTCATTAAAAATACTTTCTTCAATTGGAGCCAAGTTAATATCCAAACTAGCTATAATTTCTGGTAATCCTTGCCATTCAACAAATGGTGCAACATCAATTCTATCTTTGAATTTTTCTAACTCATTTGGAATATCTAATTCACCAACTATTTTTAAATAGACATTATTATATTTTCTCATCACATTTGTAATTGCTGGCAAAATCATTTCAAAATCAGGATTATGAGTTATACTGCCACTTAAATACCCAATATAAACTTTATTATTGGCTTTCGTAACCCTATCCATTGCAGCTAATGAATATTCAACCATTTTTTCTGATGCAACATTTCTATTAATAAAAACATTAGGGCAATAATTTTTTAACTCTTCAGCCAATTTTTCAGTAGTTGTAATTGCATAATCACATAAACTTAATGTTTCTCTTGTACGATTTACACCATCATCGTAAAATGCTTTGTCTTCTTTAGACATTTTACTTACAAAATCAATAGTATCAGTATATTTTTGATCAATAACTAAGTCATCAATATCAAAAAATACGGTTTTATTATATTCTTTGGCAAGCTTTATAAATTTTCTAACTTCATCAGTAACTGGACATCTATAAAAAACAAATCCTCTATAATATTTAAAATATTCTTCTTTTAATTGCGAACTATCTATGCAAGTTGCTGATAATCCATAAGACGCCAATTGTTCGATTTGATGAACCACACGATATCTTGTTGGATGAGGTAAAGTACACCCATTAATAAATAAAATATCATTATATGTAGGCTTTGACCTGGTTAATACATTAAATTTAACAAAATTTTTCGTTCTTGTGGTAAATGACTTAAAACCTTCCTCTTTTAATACTTGCGTTGTTTTATGCATATAATGCTTAATCTTAGCAGTTTTCATATTTTAATTCTCCCTTGTTAATTTTTATAAGGATACTTCCCTTTTATCCCTTTTTTATAATCTCTTCTTCCACGAATGACATTTCTTATTTTTCTAATTTTATCATCTTCAAAAAATATAATTCTAAAAATAATACCTTTAAAAGCGATAGGCATATTATCAAAGTTATATCCATCATTCTTGTATTCTTCTCTTAAATAACAATAATTTCTTTGCATATAATATTTTCGAATATAATTATGATTAGTACATAAAAATGTTTTCCATAAAATCTTATGTATCTTAATGTCCCCTAAAGTATGATCTATACATACATTATTAAGCCTATCAATATGATACCCTAAACGGTTTCCGTCATAACAATATGCTATGTCTACCCCATCAATAAATAGCCACTCTTTAAAGCCACCAATTTTTTCATATAAGTCTAAATTCATGATACTTCCTGAAGTCATCACATCAAAAGGATGACTTATTTTTTCGTTTGGCTTTTCCTCTAATAATTTAGTATTTAGCCATGGTGAAACGATATAAGTTTTAGACATATCATTTTTTTCTATATATTCACATAATTTATTTATTGTTTCTTTATTAAAAACACTATCTTGGTCCATCGTTAAAATCCAATTATAACCATCTTTGATTGCTAATTGACACCCGATGTTAAGTGCTTTAGCTACGCCCATATTTTCTTTTTTATTATAGTATACAATGTTATCATTTTGACCAATTAAATGTTCTTGACTTGAATTATCAACAACATATATTTTATCTAAAAAAATCAAACTTTTTTTAATATTTTTAATTTGTTCATTTGTTGGATTATACAATATAACTATTCCAGCAAGTTTTATCTTATCCATTACTTTCTTCCGCTTTTACATAAAATCTATTAATTAATTTAGATATACATCTTGGCCAAAATTTTTGAAACATAACAAAGTCTTCTTTTGTTCTAACTCTTTCATTAATAATTTCTGTTGTAGTTGATTCTTCATGAACTCTATGCCCCATTAACTTCTTATTCACAAATAGGAAATTACCTTTTAATAATGATAATTTTTCCCATGCAAACCAATCAACGTCACAAACAAAATTACACTTAAAAACATCATTTGTTGAAATATTATTTTTTACGAATGTTACAGCAGGACAACTTATCGCATTTCCAAATCTAATAACAAACCTTTTCCAAAATTTAAATGCTGATAAAAACTTAACCCTTAAAGGAAATAGAAGTATTCTTTTTATCTTTAAATTTGTATTAGAAGATACCTTATTTTCATTTCTAATTTCATAATAGTCACTAAATAATATAACAGACTTCGGATATTTTTTATACATTCTCACCATATTATAAGAATAATCAAAATCATATATATCATCTTGATGTGCAATAGTAACAAGTTCTGTTTTCCCACATGACAATGCAAAATCAAAATCATATCCTATTCCCATTCCTGGATTAGGATTAATAATTACTTCTAAATTATATTTGTTAGCTAAATCATATATATAATTATTAGGTGTAGATGTAGCAATTACAACCTTACTTTTATATTTTTGATTACATACCGATTTTATGCACTTTTCCAAATATTCAGATTCTTTATAAGCTAAAACTACATATGTATGCATAGATATTCTCCTCTTTATACTTTTACTACTATATACTAACATTTTTAACTATGTTTATCAATTTTAAAAAAAGACTTCTAAATTACTATTTAGAAATCTTTTATCAAGCCAAATCATTTAATTTTTGAAATACTTGTTTAATATAAGTACTCTCTGTCCAAGGAAAATTCATAAAGATTTTTTGCCTTTCTGTATAATAATCCTCTGGAACTCTAATACTAAAAAATACATTAAATTCAGCTTTCACTCGATGTCTTCTTTTCTTTAAATATCTGTGTTCATTATCTATACTTTTGACAAACTCTCTACTTCTTTCAACAAGCTGATTGTCATAATCATTACTATTTGCGATAGAACCTAATAATACTGTTTCAATCGTCCCTTGTGTATTTAAAGGAATCATTAATAAAAGCAACCTCATTTTTATTGGTTCATCTAAGATATTATTAAACTCTATTTCATACCAATCATTTGATTTTATTAGTTGAACATTTTTTACATGATAAGTTTTCATAATATTCATCAAATCATCCACTATCTTTTATTCAGACTGATCATCATCTCTATCTGTCATAATCACCACATTATAATATTGTTCTTCAGTTTGTCCATAGTAATTACTTTTTAAAACATTTTCAAATGTACTACAAAGTTTACTGCTACCACCATTATGTCCTAATAACAATGAATTTTCTTTATTTTCTAATTCTCTACACCATCTGAAAATTTTATTCTTTCCTTGTGCTTTATCTAACCAATGATATACATTTCTCATATAATATTGAATAAATAAACAATCAGTTAACCCTTCACATATGATGATTGAATTCATTATCTTAACTCCAATCCTAAATCATCATGTATTTCAATAGCCTCTTTACAAGTTAATACTCTTGCTTTGGTTTGATTGTTTCGTTTATATAAAGTATACAGATGCATGTCCTCTTGTAACTTTGGACAACATATTAATAATTTATTGATAGCTTCCTCACTATGAGACGTTAAAAATATTTGAACATTTAATTTTTTACATGTTCTTAAAATCCATGAAAAAACTCGTGTCATTGCAGATGTGTGTATTGCTGTTTCAAATTCATCTAAAAGTAATATCCCATTTTGTGCAGTTATTACTGCACTCATTAATAAAATTGCTTTTTTCATTCCATCCCCATACAATTCCAAAGGAATTGCTTGATGATGATTTTTAGATAAAATCATATATCTTTTAGTATTAGTTAAATTATGAGTATCTGCATTAATACTTATAATATTGTCATCAAATTCTTTTAAAACTTCTAACATTTCTTGATAATATTTAGGATTATTTAAAACTTCTGTAAGATATATTTCATTTGTCATATGTTTAAATGGAGTTATATAAACCGTATTAATAAAAGATTTACTTTCATTGCTTTTAATTCTACTATATTGTGTTATTTCTTCTTTTTTTAAAACTTTATTATTTAATAAAAATTCTAAATCACATATTTCTATTTCTTTCATTTTTTCTAAATAACCTAGACCATTATACTCATCAATTATTTCATTCACTTTATTAAATGAATCATGTCCATTTATTTTATTTAATTCTCTTTGAGACAAAACTTCATGTTTGATTTCTCTTTTAATTTTGATATCAATTACATTCTTCATTTCAAAACTATAATGAACCAATGAATTTTTTTGATCTATTGGAAATAAATATTGAATTCTTTCATACGGTAAAAATTGTGTACTTGATTGATTATATGCATTAATACCTCTTATTGTAGAAAAAGCAAGATTACTTAAACTACCCACATCACTTAAATAATTGATTACTTCTAATACACTTGTTTTCCCTGTATTATTATCACCTGTAATAATATTGATACCTTTTAAATCATTCAATTTTAAATTCTTTATTCCTCTAAAATCATAAATATTAAAACTTTTAATATGTGTACTCAAAAGAATATCTCCTTTCTTTTAATTTTATTTCTACATTAAATCTAGTATATCATAAAGTATTATATGCATTTAGTAAAATGTACCAAAAGACCATTTATACCTACTGATTATAAATCTATTTTATACTAAAATTCGCTCATTTAAAATGAGCGAATCAATCTTAATATTCAATTTCTTTTAAATATCTACTTAATGCATCTTGCCATGTAGGTAATGGTTTAAATCCATTTTCTACAAGTTTTGACTTATCCAATCTACTATTAAATGGTCTAGCAGCTTTAGATAAACCATATTCTTCAGTCGTTACTGGTAAAACTTCTGTAGTATATCCTGCTTGTTTAAATATTTCTACTGTAAAATCATACCATGAAATATATCCACCTTCATTAGTCGCATGATAATAACCATATTTATCACTTTCTGCCATATCCACTAATAATCGAGCAAGATCAAATGTATATGTTGGTGTACCAATTTGGTCATTAACAACTTTAACTTGAGGATATTTCTTTCCTACATTTAACATTGTTTTAATAAAGTTTTTACCATTAACACCAAATACCCAAGCAATACGAACAATAAAATATTTATCTAAGTTAGAAGAAACAGCAAGTTCACCTTCTAATTTAGTTTGTCCATAAACATTTAATGGTTTGTAATCTTTACAATCAGGATCCCAAGGTGTTTCACCTTGTCCGTTAAATACATAATCTGTAGAAATATAAATCATTTTACAATCAAGTTTTTTACATACTAAAGCAATATTTTCTGTTCCTTTAGCGTTAACTGCTCTTACTTTTTCTACCTTATCATCATCCTCTGCTAAATCTACAGCAGTCCATGCTGCACAGTGAACAACAACATCAGGATTGATTTTTGTAATTTCTGATTCTACAGCTTCTTTATTTGTAATATCTAATTGAACATATTTTTGAAAATGTTCATTACTTTCAGTAATATCACTTCCAATTGCTTCATGTCCTCTTTGATTTAATTCATTCATAACGTCATAGCCTAATTGACCATTAACGCCTGTTACTAATACTTTCATTGATTTACCTCCATTATGTGTTTTCATTATAACACAAATTTAAATCCAAAATCTTATAACAACAAACATTATACATACCATTAAAATAGCATAGGCAATAGCCATAAAATAACGATCATATTGTTCCATCACTTCATTTATATATTTGTTTTTGCATAGAATCTTATTTTTGAAAACTATCATTGGTAAAAATAGTGCTGGTATAAAATATCTACCTTGTACACCTGTGATTAAGTCTGATCCAACCCCCACTTCTTGAGGAGCCCATGTTAAATACATGGCAAAGAAAATTCCTAAAAAAGAAATAATATAGCATAAAATTGACGAAATTCTCATTACCAACGATATCCCATAAGGACATTTGCTCATTTCAATGATTCCTGTAATGATAATTAATAATAAATATAAATAACAAATAAATTGTGGTACATATGTATCAATTAATCCAAATGTTGCAACCATTGTCGAAATATAATAGATTGTATTACTAGAACAAGTAGCAAAAACAGCTTTAAAGAAAGCAAAAGGATGTGCTTTTAAATAAGCTATTTGTTGTCCTGTTAAAGATACACTACTTGTAGCAACCGAACCTGTTGAAACACTCTTTATGAAAAAACCTGGTATTTTTGTAAGTAAATAGCCACCCAATATCATCAAACAGAAGATTCCTGCCATTTTCATAAAATGTTTTGTATCTTCAAAATTATTTTTAGGAATAAAGAATAATAATAAGAATATTGGTAAATAAATAGGTTTACTTACTAAATAAATCGTAGCAAACACTGCTAAGCAGATCATATTCTTTATATTTAAAGAATAACTTTCATCAAAAATCAATTTGAATATAATTCCTAAAGAAATAAAACTCAAGGCAATCATTAAACAATCATAAGATGCTGATGATGCCATGAATAAACTTTGTGGCATTATTCCAACCAATAACATTGTCTTTTTTAAAATTGGACTTAATTTAATCGCTAATCCAACTAAAATAACATACATTATTAAATTAGCAAATCTCGCAAAATATAATAAATAAGCAACCGAAGCATGACCACCCTGTGTAATCTTAGCAACTGCTTTCCCACAAACAATTCCAATTGCAGGAACAATATGAACAGCAATATTAGAACTTGCCGTTGAAAAGTTAATAAACTTTACATTACCATAATCCACTGGTAAGCGATCTGCTAAAATCAAAGAAGAATAAGAAACTTTTTTATCTCTATCACCAAAAACTTCTTTTGTATAATTATTGACTGTATCCACTACTTCTTTTGAAAGATAGAAACCTACTTTCCCATCATGGTTTTCTGGGATGAACTTCCCTTGTGACATAACATATGCCTTTTCAAAATGTTGAGCTTCATCAGGAACTTGAAAAGGCGGTATAAGCATCATAATGATTAAACCAAAAAAAAGTGCTGAAATAACGAATATTTTTGATATGTTTTTATCTTCTAATATTTTTTTCATCATAATAAACTTGCTGTTATAAAAAAAGAAAATAAATATTTTCTTTTTTATAATTCTTCAGCGAATCCTCTCTCTAATCTTTTAAATATTTTGTAACCCACAAAACATAAAACAACACTAATTACAAAAACAATTCCTACCATTGTAAAATCTGGCATTGTTTTTGAATAGAAAATAGCTCTATAAGCATTTAATAAATGTGTTAATGGGTTTAAGTTTAATACCCATTCCCATTTAGCAAACATACTTGTTTCATATAAAACAGGAGTTGCATAAAAAGCTAAGCTTAAAATAAAATTAACAATATATTCAATATCTCTAATATATACATCAGCTGCACTTAAAATAAAGATGCATCCTAAAGTAAATATGTATTGCACAATCGCAATTACTGGAACTAATAAAATATACCAGCTTAAGCCAACACCTGAAAAAATACAAAAGATAATAATGATGATACATGAAATAAAGAAGTTAACAAGGGCACTTGTTGTTACTGAAATTGGCATGATTTCTCTTGGAAAATAAACCTTTTTAATAATTCCACCATTCATTAAGATCGTATTTGTTCCTTGGGTAATAACAGTTGTAAAGAAAGTCCAAGGAATAATACCAGTAATGACATAAATAAGATAATGTTCCATTGTTGATCTCATGATAATTGAAAACACGATTGTATAAACAACAGTTTGTAATAAAGGATTGATAAAAGACCAAAGAACACCTAAAATAGAGCCTTTATATTTTCCTCTAATTTCTTTTTTGACATTTGATTTTAATAATTCTCTATAATCATATAAATTTTTAAACATTCTTGTTCACTTCCTATCCACAAACCTTTATATATTCATCGAGTACTTCATCAATAGGGCCATCTTTGCGTACTTCCCCTTCATAAATCCATACGCCTCTATCACATAATTTTCTTACAGGTCCTAAACTATGAGATACAATAACGATTGTTTTATCACTATTTTTTAATTCATCTAATTTCTTAAAACATTTTTCTTGGAAATGAGCATCCCCAACAGCAAGGATTTCATCAATTAATAGAATATCGGCATCAACATTGATAGCAACAGAGAAAGCAAGTCGCATATACATCCCTGATGAATAAGTTCTAACTGGGTTATCTATAAAACTTCCTAATTCAGAAAACTCAATTATTTCATCAACACGGCTTTCAATTTCTTTATGTGTTAATCCAAAAATTGAAGCATTAAAATAAATATTTTCTCTACCTGTAAAGTCTTGATGGAAACCAGCTCCTAATTCAAGCAAAGAAGTAAGTTTTCCATTTGTTTCAACAGTTCCTTTATTAGGATATAAGATTTTTGTCATTAATTTTAATAGAGTAGATTTTCCACTCCCGTTTGTTCCAACTAAAGCAACCGTTTCCCCTTTTTTTATATCCAAATTTATATTTTTTAAAACATTGTGCACACCTGTTTTTGTTTTATTCCAAAATACAAGGCGTTCTTTTAATGTATAAGGTTTATCATAGATTAATTTAAAATCTTTTGACATTGATCTTACTTCAATAGCATTTTCCTTATTCATCACTTTTCCTCCATTTTATCTATAGCCATGATATAATACATGATTATATTGATTTTTTCAATATAATTGTCATTTTATATCTTTAAAGAAAAGACTATCTTTTCTTTATTTTTTTCACTTTTTCTAATAATTTCCAACCTTTACTATTAAGAATTGAATTATAGCTTTCTAAAAGAACATCATATTTACCTAACGCATCCACTGTTTTTCCTATTTCCTTTTGATACAAATCACCTAATTCTAATGATTTATGGTACCACATTAATTCTTGTTTTTTTAAAAAGTCTCTATCTTCAATATATGTTCTAGATGTATATTCTAAAATTGAGTATTTTTTATAAAGAACATCATAATTCACTTCTTCTCTTTTCATTATTTCATCATATAATTTATCCATTACTGTATCAAAATAAAAATCGTTTTTGGCGTATTTTTTTAATTTAGTAGATTGTTTTATAATTGATGAATAATTATTCGTTATATCCTCATATATTTCTCTTGCACTCTTTTTATTATCTCCCAAACCGTGAGCAAAATTATGCATTAGATTTTCTTTGTAATTATCTAGCGTGATATATCCTTCTGTAAAATCTTCATCATACGTATAACATGGTATTCCCATCGCAATAGCATAGAAAACTGTTTTAGCAATTGATATAACAACATCATATTCATTTAATACTTCTGGCGTTATTAATGTATACGTATGATGTTCACCGTATATATCTACTTTAATATTGCTAACACTTTCAGTGTATGTTTTAAATTCTTCTAATTCTTTTGGAACATGATTTGATACTATAGCAATTTTCTTTGGCGCATTTTTATATTTATGATTAACATCAAAAAAATCCTTTGATGCATAATTAGGCATATAATACACATCTGTTGTATCATACCCATATTTGTTCATTTGATTTATAATATTTATGCTAACTGCACCAATTAATGTTAGATGTTTATAATAGATTGGATAAGCATCAATAGGTATTCTATAAGAAACACATTCATAATAGACTCTCTTTGCTTGTACACGTAATGTAAATAACACATAATCTAATGTTGGATACTGTCTTGCGATGATTAAATCATAGTTCTTTTTAATTTGATCAACATTATCTAGAGTTATAACATGAACTCTCTTATCCACGATTGTTTTCAAAGGCTGATCATATTCTAAAGTGAAAACATCTACATTCCATCCTTTTTCTAAAAAATAATTAATTTGAGATAATACTACTAATTCTGATCCTGCAAAATTTTTAAAAACTATCGATGTAAATAATATACTTTTCATTTATAATATGCCTGGTATATTGTAATTGACCCATCTAAGTAGTCATCTACATTATACGTTCCTTTCTATCAATCTTATTTATCCGCGATTGATTACGTTTTGTGTATTCTGTAATATTGAAATATGTGAATGTGGATTTGTATTTTATTCCTTGTGGCTCGACTACTTTGAGGAGTTTCTTACCACACCTTATTCCTCATTATAAACTCTACTATGATGATCTAACTACTATTTATTATTTAACTTGTTCTTTGCCATATTTACACCCATTTTAATAATGGAATCTTTTGATACAACTAATAATAAAATATAAATAATTCCTCCAACTACTATTTCAACAAATGTATTTACAATAGAAATTCCTATTATATTTGATACTAATTTAACACTACCATACATAATTAAACCGAATATTAAGTATTTTACGAATTGTAGAAAAATAATTTTTAAATCAAATTCTTTTCTAACAAAATACAACTGTATAAGTAAAATGATCAATTCTGCAAGAAAAGTCGCAATTGCCGCTCCAATAGATTTAAAGAAACTAATTAATAAAGCATTTAAACAAACATTAACAATACATCCAATAACAACTGATAATGTATATTCTTTTTGTCTACCTAAAGGAAGTAAATATTGTGTTCCCGTGACAGTTGACATTCCTATAAAAATAATAATAGGGGCAATGATTCCCATATTAGGAACTACTTTTTCATAGCCACTACCAAAAAACCATGGAACAAATCCCTTTGCAATTGCCATAATTCCAAAAGTAAAAGGAATTGCTAAGACAAGAACAAACTTAATAGAATTTTGCATATATATTCTTATTTCGTCATGTTTTTCATTTTTAAACAAATTCGCAATTCTTGGCATCATTGCTGTTCCTAATGACGTTATAATTGTCATAACAGTTTTAATGATGGTTTGTGATTGTTCATAATAAGCTACTTCAGAAGTATCGTTAGTAATAAAGCCAATCATTGTCTTATCTAAAAGTGTATAGATTGTCGTTGCAATCTGTGGTAAAAAAAGCATGACTGCTGGTTGAATATGTCTTTTTATATTTATATTTTTAATATCTGATTTACTAACATATTTTGGCATATACAACCATAAAGAGAGGTTCCCTAATAATAAAGTACCTGAATAACATAGTACATAAAGTTGTAAATCATTTGGTGATTTAACAAATATAAAAATTAAAGAAACACATATAATTCTTACGACAAAATTACGTAAAACTGTTTTTTGGAAATCTTCAATTCCTTGAAAAAACCACGATATATCAAAAATAGAAGCGATAATATCTAATACTTGAATGATAAAGATATAAGAATATTTTGAATGAGAAACCATTGTAAAATAAAAGATAATGATACTAATGGTTAAAGTAATGAATCTTAAAAATAAGAGTTCAAAAAAAGTTCTATTTCTTTTTTTTATATCATTTTGATAGTAAGCTATTTCTCTTTGTCCATATAAATTCAATCCAATACATCCTAATAAAATAAAATATTGTGTAATTGAATTTGTATAACTATAAGTACCAACACCTTTTGCACCTAATACCCTAGATACATAAGGTGTTGTAATTATAGGAAGAATGATGAGTAATAACTGATAACTTAAGTTATATAGATAATTCTTAACAACTTTTTTATCCATTGAGTTCTTCTTCACACATATCTAATACAGAAGCAATTACTGCATCCATATCATAATATTTGTATTCTCCTAATCTTCCACCAAAAATAATATTTGATTCTTTTTTAGCAAGTTCTTTATATTGATTATAAAGATTTCCATTCTTTTCATCATTTACTGGATAATAAGGTTCATCCCCTGGTTTCCATTCTGAACTGTATTCTCTTGAAATAACTGTTTTATCAATATCATTTCCATTTTTATCTTTTCCAAATTCAAACCATTTATGTTCAATAATTCTTGTCCATGGTGTTTCTCTATCTGTATAGTTGACAGCAGCGTTTCCTTGAAAGTTTGGTATATCTAACAATTCTGTTTCAAATCTAACAGATCTGTATTCTAATGTTCCTAATTGATAATTGAAATAAGCATCGATTGGTCCTGTATAAACAACTTTATCAGCTAATTGATCCAATTCTTCTTTATTTTCTAAATAATCTGTATTTAATCTTACTTCAATACCTTCTAACATGTTTTCTACCATTTTAGTATAGCCACCAACTGGAATACCTTGATATAAAGCATTGAAATAGTTATTATCAAAAGTTAATCTTACCGGTAATCTTTTGATAATAAATGATGGTAAATCTTTACAATCTCTACCCCATTGTTTTTCAGTATAACCTTTGATTAGTTTTTCATAGATATCTCTACCTACTAAAGAAATTGCTTGTTCTTCTAAGTTTGTAGGTTCATGTGTAATTTCTTTTCTTTGTTCTTCGATTTTCTTTGTTGCTTCTTCTGGTGTTACTACACCCCACATTTTATTAAATGTGTACATATTGAAAGGTAAGCTATAAAGTTCACCTTTATAGTTAGCTACTGGTGAATTAGTAAATCTATTGAATTCAACAAATTGATTTACATATTCCCATACTTTTTTATTATTTGTATGAAAGATATGTGCTCCATATTCATGAACATTAATTCCTTCTACTTCTTTTGTATAAATATTACCAGCAATATTTGGTCTTTTATCTACTACTAATACTTTTTTCCCTTTTTTTGTTGCTTCATGTGCAAAGATTGCTCCATAGAGTCCTGAACCAACCACTAAATAATCATATGTTTTCATTATTTTTCTCCTAATTTTTCTAAAGCACTGTCTATGGCTTTGTTTGTAAAATACCCTGTTCTAAGTTTTTCAGAAAGAACTTCTAAGTTCTTTTGCATTTCCTCATACTTTTCATCACTAATATTAGAAATCGTATTTTCAAGATCGAGTAATGAATCAATGACAACTCCAACATTATATTTTCTTACAAAATCACTCAATGCTGCATTTTTCCAAATTAAAATAGGCATCTTGGCCACCAAATTCATTGATACACGGTGAGGATTATTAATTGTTTGATATCTTCCAAAAACTCCATTACATTCTTCTAAACTATCTCCATCCCAGATAAGTCCATAAGAACCTTTAATTTTTTTAATAAGTTGTTCAGGTGATAAACTTCCGTGATATAATTCATAGCTATCTAATTCAAAGTTCGGTCCATATAAATTAAATTTTAAATCTTTACCTTTTAATTCTTCTATTAATTTATAAATATATTGTGCTTTAACAGACGCTAAATTACCAGCAACTGTAATTCCATCATTTTTTGATTGACGTTTTTCTACGTTTTCACATAAATAATCAAAGATTTCTAAACAAACAAGTTTATCTTGATCTAGTTTAAGTTCTATTAATTTTTCTTTCATTTTTTCATTATGACAAATAATTACATCCATCAATTTTAACAATTCTATTTCTTCACTTGATTCAATAGAATTATCTTGTATACTTGGTAAATCATGAATTAAAGCAACAACTTTTAGATTTTTCTTGTTTTTGAATTTTTTCACTTGTTTTAAATTTGTTTTATAATCACCAAATGGATATTGAATAATTAATGTATCATCTTTTTGAACAACTCTACTTAATCTTCGCCAATTCAATCTTATTGAAATTAAGCTATCAATCACATTTTTAGGACTTGTAAAATCTCTACACATTCTACATTCAACTGGTAGATAGCCTTTTTCTTTTAAAATATGGTCAATATCTTCTCTTGCTTTCGTTCCACCATTATTTTCTTTTTTTTGTGTTTCACTAAAAAAAAGTATTCTTCCCATTCTTTTTTCCTCCTAAATAAACTTCTTTAAATGTACGAATTTTAAAGACTTATGTTGTTTAATCATAACCAATTTATACGCAGTTATTTGATATAAATACATCAAATAATCTTCCTTATAATATTCCTTTAAATCATGATTTAAGATACATAATCGATTATAAGATGATTTTAAAGAGTTTGTTTCCATTGAAAAATCTTGATTTAGAACATTATCTTCCATAATTTCTACTTTTCTATTTTGTTTATGCATTTCTCTCATAAAATCATGATCTATATAATCCAAAAATATATTTTCATTGTATCTATAATGATCAAAAACATGTGCATTTATAATCATTCCACTATTAATTGCTGAAATATTCTTTAAATCTATTTCTTTGATTGTTTTAGCTTCAACAGCTCTTTTTTTCTTGAATTGACAAGGTGATAAAATTCTTGTTTTGGTTTTTACCACAGGTAAGAAAATATCTGTTTTTGATGTGTTGATATGTTCTAAAGCCTTTTCAAAATAATCTTTTTTTATATCTGTATCGTCATCAAATAAACAAATGAACTGAGTATCTTTTGCTACTTTAGCTAAAGCCGCATTATAAGCTTTACTTAATCCCTTGTTTCCACCCATATTAATATAAACATTTCCATCAGCTTCAACAATCTTTTGATTTCCATAATCACTTGTACTGTTATCGCAAATAATCATACGTACACCATATTCTTTTAATCTTTGATAACTTATGGAATCACTACATGAAGTATTATAAATAACGATGATGGCTGTTATATCTTGTATATCATATCTTTCCATTCTATCTTCTTATCCTTTACAATAAATCTTTGAAAATACACCCACAAGTCCTAATTTATGCAATCTATAAAAGATTGAAATAAAGACTCTATTTTGAAAAGGTTCACTTTTGATTTTATTTGAAAATAAACTTGTTTTATTTCTATACCCCGATTCATCTAACCATTTAAATAAACGACGGTATTCTTCCATAAAACGTTTTGACGAAGCATCTCTTCCAGAAAAAAGTAAATACCAAATAATGTGTCTAAACATGAAGTAATTTAATAATTCACCATCTCGGTCTCTTACGATTTTATTAACTTCATTTAAAACTATCAAAACATCACATTCTGGTTTTAAACCTCTTTGTTTAGTATTAGAGACACTTTCATTGTTGTAATACCAATTGTAACCAATGTAATCAATACATTTTATTTTTGTTGTATATTGATAAGCAGATAAATTAAAATATGTATCTTCACCAATATATGTTTTTAAAAATTGTACATGGTTTTCTACAATAAAATCTCTTCTAAAAATTCTTGCCCATGGTGCTGTAATTCGATATTTTGTCCATTCATCATCCATCGAAGGAATTGTGAAAAAAACTTTTTCAAAATTTGCTCTTCGATAGCCACTAATCACAATATCCATTTTTGATGTTTCAATCTCATTTAATAAAACTTCTACATAATCTTCATCAATAAAATCATCATTATCCATAAACATAATATATTCTGTTTTTGCTTCTTGAATCCCACGATGTCTTGTTTCTACAACACCTCTGTTTTCATGAGATAATACCTTAAAGATATCAGGATATTGTTTTTCATAGGCTTGTATTCTTTGAAGTGAATCATCACTTGAACCATCATTAATCAATAACACTTCAAAGTCTTTACATGTTTGTTTTAATATACTTTGAACACAATGTTCAATATTTTCACCCGCATTATATACAGGAACAATAATTGTGACTTTCTTATCCATTTTCCTTTTCCTTTTTTTCAATTTTTTCTTTTAACATCGATAATTCTTGTGTTAATAAAGTAATTCTTGTCTTTTGTCCAGAAACAATAATTGTAAGTGCCATACACATAAAAAACAACATTACAATCAAAATTCCAGTAAGCATATTAGACATCGTTTTAAAGCCAAATTTTGCCGCTATATTCATGATTACATTAGGAATACAACCAACTAACAATAGAACTAAAAAGACAAGCAGCCAAAGTATTGCAAATTTAACAGGAATTCTTCCATTTTTAAGTAATACTAATGTTGAAATTAAAATTAAAAATGCAGTAAACAATACAACTATTATTGCACCTATACTCATTATTTTTCCCTCCTAAACATAACAACTACAATTGATAAAAAGATATTGATCATAAAATAGGCATTCTTCCATGTATGTATAGATGATTGCCCTGCTTCTCTTTCATGCATTTGAACAGGTACTTCACGTACTTTAAATCCTTTTTTCAAAAGTTCTGCATTTGTTACTGGTTCTGGATACTCTAATGGGTAAGCACAAGCAAATTGTTCAATAATTTTTTTATTTGCAGCTCTAAATCCAGAAGTAACATCATATACTCTTTTTCCTGTTGTTAATTTAATCAAATCAGAAATAATTCGAATACCGATTCTTCTAGCTACGCTTGATTTAAATTCACTTGAATTTTTATCAATAAAACGTGATCCAACACATATATCAGCCTCATTATTTCTAAGAGGATCTAAAATATCTTTTGCACAGGCTATTTCATGTTGTCCATCGCCATCATATTGAATGGCATAATCATAGCTATTTTCATAGGCATATTTATAACCAGTTTGAACAGCTCCACCAATTCCTAAATTTTGTACTAAATTGATAACAGGGATATTGTTTTGTTGGCAAATTCGTTTGGTATTGTCTATAGATCCATCATTAATTACAATAACATCATAATTTGTACCATTTTCTTTATTGTAATTTAATATTCCTTCATATACTTTTAAGATACTTTTTTCTTCATTGTATGCTGGAATAATAATTAAAATTTTCTCATCCATTTCTTATCTCCTTATTGACATACTCTCTCAAAGTGAATTATAACAAAAATACTAATATGTGTAAAATCATGAAAAAAATAGCTGTTATAATAAACAGCTAAATATCTCAACTTGATCCTACTCTAAAAACATTTTTCTTGTAATAAAATTGAAAACCATCACAATAAATGTCGCAATCAATTTAATTAACATATAATATAAATTCAATACTTCCACACCATAATACATAATTATTTGATTAATTCCTAATCCTACAATACTTAAGGTAATGAAAATAATAAAATTCTTTGTTTTGCTCTTTTCTTGATCAACATCAAAAACCCATAAAACACTTGCAATATAATTAAATATAACAGATACGCTAAATGAAATAATAGAAGATATAAAGTAATAAATACCAAACCATTCTGTACATATAAATAATAGACCATAATCTATTAAAAATGCAATTCCACCGACTAAACCAAATTTAAGTAGCTGATTAATTAATTTTTTCATTAACAGTCTCCATTAGTCTTTTTTGATAATTCACTTCTTGTAATCTGTATTCAAAGTCTTGTCTTCCTTTTTCAACTTGTACATCTAAAATGACTCCCGCAAAGAAAGAAACAATTGCTGCTAATAATATAAAACCACTAACAATTAATGTAGGAAAATGAGGAACAAGTCCTGTCTTAAAGAAATGTGTTAATACTGGAATAAACATAATCATTGAAATAATAGCTAAAATCAATGAAATGATATTAAAGAATAACAATGGTCTATAATTTTTAAATAATCTAAAGATTGTTTTAATAACTTTGAAGCCATCACTATATGTATTTAATTTAGATTCACTACCCTCTGGTCGATCTCTATAATCTGTAACAACATTTTCTACATGCATATTTTTAGCGACAGAATGAATTGTCATTTCTGTTTCAATTTCAAAACCTTTTGAAATAACAGGGAATGTTTTAACAAATTGATAACTAAAAGCTCTATATCCTGTCATGATATCTTTGATATCACTTTTAAACAATAAGTTAATGGATTGTTTGACAATCGTATTTCCAAAATTATGGAATGGTCTTTTATTTTCTTCAAAGTAAGTTGATGATAAACGATCCCCAACCACCATATCTACATTTTTATTAATAACTAAATCTGCCATTTGTGGGGCAAATTCAGGTGGATTTGTATCATCCCCATCTAACATAATATAACAGTCTGCTTCAATTTCTCGAAACATTCTTCTAATAACATTCCCTTTACCTTGTTGATATTCATAGCGGACAACAGCTCCCGATTTTTTCGCAATTTCATCAGTTCCATCTGTTGAATTATTATCATAAACATAAACAATTGCTTCTGGAATAGCTTTTTTACAATCTTTGACAACTTTTTCAATTGTTTTACTTTCATTATAACATGGAACTAAAAATGCAATTTTTTTACTCATATAATTCCTGGTATATTGTAATTGACCCATCTGAGTAGTCATCTACAATATACATTCCTTTCTATCAATCTTATTTATCCGCGATTGATTACGTTTTGTGTATTCTGTAATATTGAAATATGTGAATGTGGATTTGTATTTTATTCCTTGTGGCTCGACTACTTTGAGGAGTTTCTTACCACACCTTATTCCTAAACAATGATTAGTTAGATGAGTCTTTGAATTCCTATTTTGAACCAGGTTTCGTGGTTTAAGTGTTGTGGACACCATTTCACATAATTTACTTTGAAAGGATTTTTTACATATGAAATTAATTGGCATCGACATTGGAAAAAACAAACATTTCTTTTGTGCCATGGATCAACAAACTGGTGAGATCATCTCTCAGCCTGTTTCTTTTTCTAATGACAAAGAAGGTTTTGATTTTCTAGTACAAAAAATCAAATCTTATCCAAAAGATTCTATTCTTATTGGTATGGAAGATACGGGACATTATCATTTTGCTTTGTTGAAATACCTTCTAGACTTACAATATACTGTTGCTTTAATTAATCCTAAAACAACTGATTTCAATCGTAAGATGCAAGGTGGTATTACTAAAAATGATAAGCTCGATACAATCAATATCTGTGATGTTCTTGATACTCCTGAGCGTAAAAAACAATATCGTATCATTAAAGTCAACATCTTTAATCTTTATGAACAAAAATAGCTGACAAGACATCATCATAACTTGAAAGAAGAAAATGTCTATAAGAATCGTCTTCAAAAATGTATCGATATCGTGTTTCCTGAATTCAATAAACTGTTCAATTCTAAATATGGCATTGTTTATATGAATATTCTTAAAATGTTTGGGAGTGCTGAAAATATCGCCAATACAGATATCAGAACCATCCGTAAATGCTTTGAAATCGAAGGCAGAGGCAATCGTATTTCTTTAACTCCTGAAAGACTTAAAGAATGTGCCAGATCTTCTATTGGGATTTCTTCATCAGCGGAAGTTATTCAAATAAAACATTTAACCGCTCAAATAGAACTGATTGAAGAACAGCTAACTGAAATAGATAAAAAAATAGAAGAGTTCTCCATCCAAAATAACTCTCCTATCCTATCCATACCAGGAATATCTCACTTCTCTGGTACTTCTATTCTAGCGGAATTAGGAGATATAAGCAACTATTCTAAGCCTTCTCAAATCATTAAATTTGCAGGAGTTGCTCCTTTACACTATGAATCAAGTCAGTTCAATGCACAACATACAGCTATTACCAAGAAAGGATCCAAATATTTAAGGAAGACCCTATATCAGATAATACTTCCTGTAATAAGACACAATCCTGTGTTCAATAAGTATTATCAGTTAAAGATTTCTCAAGGCAAAGGTCATCGTTGTGCTCAAGGACACTGTGTAAGAAAGCTGCATAGAATCATCTATCATCTTTTAAAAACAAATCAACAGTTTGATCCTCAACTGTTAAGATAGCACTTAAAAATTTTAAAAAATGGCCTTTCGAGGTCTTTTTCAGCATGTCCAAAATTACAAATCACTATTCACTTTTCAATGTTCTCTTACATTTCTAACTGAAAATTCAAATTTTTAAATATTTTCAAACTTTTTCATAAAATTACTTGAATTTTATATAGTTAGCTCCTTTACAATTAAAGTTATTTCTATTAATAATCTAATTTATAAATACTGTACTTGCTATCCCCTTTAATAATATTAAACTTGAATTCTCCTGATTTCAATTGGTCTGATATATCTACAGCTGATAATAAATATTTTACATTCCATTTCTTTAAATCATTTACATTCATGTTTACGACAATACTATCTGGCGCAGATAATTGATAAGATGTCTTATCATTGGTTAGAGCAACCACCATATGAATATATCTATTATAAAATTCATCATTTTTTAACTTAGGATCAATTGCTTTCCATTTACCATAGTCAGGATAGAAATTGACTGCATTTAAACATTTTGCTCCACTAGCAATTAAATAATTTTGTTCAAAAGATGTTCCCACAGATAACCAATAAGAATCATCTTTTTTTACAATATTTTGAATAACTGGATAAATGGTTTCATTGTTTATAGCGGAGATCCCTTTTGCTATTGGATTAATTGTCCATGTTGAAAAAATAGATAATGAAATGAGAATTGAAATATATAATTGTTTATTTCCAAATAAGACAGATAATCCAATGATTGCACATAATAAAATTAAACCAATGTAATAACCTTTAGGTACCCAAGAAGCACTTGTAATGGTTCTAATATAATCAAAGTGACTTGGTATAATTGATTTATAGTAAAGTAAAACAAAAAGGATTATACAGATTAAACCGTATTTTATATTTTGTAATTCTTTATTTTTTAAAATAGTATCAAAAGACCATAAAGTAAATAATAATGCTGTATATGAATAAACAAGATTCATTCTATTGATATATGAAAATAAAGTAATTTTAGCTAACCATTCAGGGAAACCAACAATTAAGAATACAGCTTCTATTAATAACATAATTAAAAAAGTAATTCCTAATGGCATATTATAAGATTTTTTAAAAGAATGTTTTTTCCATTGGTAGAAAATAAAAGGAAAATAGAATACAAATAAAATACCTAAATGGAAGAAACGTGAAATTTCACAATTATTTAAATAATTCACATCCCAATAAGGGGTTAATAAATTGGCTAAATCGAAGAAAAGAATTTCTAAAGATTCTCCTCCCCCTGTACTGATTCGATGTCCGGGATAAACTGTACTGTTTAATAATTTAATTTGATCTAAAGAACCTATTCCATAACGAATCAAAACTCCCCCAACAATAAAAACAACAATAAAAACCCTCAAGATGTTTAATTGATTAAATTGAAATGTGATTTTATCTCTATCTCTTACTAAAGTAACAATAAGCAAGATAAAAGCAATTAAGCCAAGGGCTACTTGTAAAGATGGGAATAAGGCAATAACAAAGCCAATCAAGCCACACGCAGAAAGAATAGTAATCAACCATTTAAACCATTTTTCTCGTGCTGTAAAGAAATAATATCCTAAAACATACAATGATGTTGCCCAAAAGAAAACATCATACATGTGTGGTGAAAACCACCATTGCATTGCTGGTGAAAAGACAATTAAAAACGAACCTAAAACAGACAATTTTTTATTTTTATGTGTAATGATATACATAAATTCAAAGCTTACCAAAATAAACAAAATTAGCTTTGAACACCAATACCATGATAAGCCCCTTTCATTTCCAAAAAGTAAATAACCTATCGTAAAAGGTTTTGCAATCATTGTAATATCTTTAACAGGTGCATTATAACCAATAATCATATCTTGACCAGTAATACTCATTTGATAACTATCCAAATTATAGTCATTATAATATTGTGAAAAATAATAAGGTAATTGTACATTATACTCATCACTTCTAAGTGATCTTGCTTTTCCTACTACATGATCTGATATTATTGGATCTATTTTATCTGGAAATATAGTATTAAATACGCCAACAGATGAGCCATGCAATTTAAATACTAAACAAAATAGAAAAACACAAAGTGCTACAATATAACGATATTTGATAACAAGATTACATAGTTTTTTAATTGGTTCATCAAACTTTAATCGTGCTGTATTTATAATGAATCCTATTATTCCAACTAATAGTATCAATCTTGTTGAATCATAAAATTTATAAATAAATAATGCTACAAACATAATCAATAATGAGAAAATAATAATATTTATTTTTCTATTATTAATAATCTTTTTTAATTCTAAATATATCATTTTTCCCTCCCCCTATGTAGTTAGCATATATTTTTATGATGTTTGCTTTCGTAATTTCTCACCATAATACACCATTTTTTTGTTTTTTAGTCAATCAAAATCGATTTATTATATACGAAATAATATTTTAATAATACCACAATAGAAATTATATTTAAGTACACAGATAAAAATATTAATCTACATTTTTGAATTAAAAAAAATCTAAATACTTTAGGAATAGCCATTTTAAATAGCTATCCCTAATTTTTTTATATTTTCAATTTGAAATGTTTAAATTTCAAACCAACAACTTACATCAACATAACCGTTATTTCCATTAAATCCAGGAATAACACCTCCTGATGTATATTGCCAACCAAACGAACCATGATAATATGGGTTATTCCATCCCATAGTGTTTGTATATGCAGCTAGCCAGTTTGTTTGAGACCAAATATATGGCGTATTTAAATATTCATTTAGTAATGATCTGTAACTATAAATATATGCTCTATATCCATAATTACTTACTCTATTAATAAATGTTGCTGCTACATCTGACATTTGTTGACTATTTAATCCTGTATCACTTTGTTTTCTTTCCATATCAAAATAAATATTATATTTTAATTCCGATGTACTAACATTGTATTTGCTTAAGATAGACATAACCAAATCAGCTTCATTATATGCATCACCTGTATTATGGCTATAATCATAAATATAAACTCCAAATGGTATATTATATTTTCTACAAGCAGCTAAGTTTCTTGCAAATTGTGGATCTTCTTGATATGAACCATTAGGATGATTTACAATTCTTATAATAACACCATCTATATCACCATATTTAACAGCAGTTTCCCAATCAATATTGCCATTATAACTGCTTACATCAACAACCTTTTTACATGGCATATTTCCTACCATATTTCCTTTATTATCAAAGAAATACTTTTCACCATTTATATAAGTCCAACCTTGTGCAACAGTTGTATTTACGATATTATGATAATTTAATTCAATATGATTTTCTATACCTGTTGTTGTACGAGCATAAATGTGTGAAATATACGTTCCAAACTCACTTTTATGATCTCTTCTTAAAATTCTACATGAATATTTTCCATTACCAAGACTAATTGCATTATGCCATACAATATCATCTTGATCATTTTTATACGTCCATGTTGGTATACGTACTTCTTTAATAGGCCCAGCCGTGTCTGAAACCTCACACGTTATAGTGTATCCATCATCATTTGCATCAGTAATATGAACATTTTTTATAGCAGGGACATTCGTAGGTTCCTGTAAATTTACAACCCCACCTACCATATTTACAGATAATCCTTCTTGGTCATAAGCATAGATGTGAGTAACATATTCTCCATATTCAAAATTATGATCTTTTCTATTAACGGTAAATGTGGCAACACCATTATTTAGTTCAGCTTCATGCCAAATTAGATCATCTTGGTCATTGTTAGAAGTCCAAGTTGGCATCTTAACTGACACTACATTTAAATCATCAGAAACATTACAAGTAATTTTATAACTATCACTAGTTACATCACTAACAGTCACATTTGTAATTGTTGGCGCTTGATTACTAGGAATTGTTGCTAACAATTCTTTTTTTGCATCTTTTCCCTCATCGTCATATGCGTATACATGGACATTGACAGAACCAATTTCATAATTATGTTCTCCCATGCTTATATCTAAATAATATAAACCAGCCTCGTTTTGTAATGTATACCATTTAAGGTCATCCTGTCCATTCTTTTCTGTCCATACAGCAGCTAATACTCTATTTACTTTACGATCATCTGTTACTTTAGCACTTACTTTAAAACCTTTTCTTGTTACATCCGTTACCTCTGCACTCTCTATTACTGGTGCTTGATTTTCTGGTACTTCTATATCTTCTGTTATTTGATAACATGTTTCTTTCCCGGCTTTATTATAGGCATAGATATGTGTTACATATTTTCCACTTTCATTTTTATGATCTTTTGGATCTACTGTATAGCTTACCTTGTATTTTCCATTTCCTTGTGATTCTACTTTTGCATTGTGCCATACCAAATCATCTTGTCCATTCTTTTCTGTCCATGTTGGCATTAATACTTTTGTAATGGCTGTACTGCTTGCTACTGTACATGTTACTGTATATCCTGATCTTGTTGGCTTGCTTACTTTGACATCTTTGATCTCTGGCTTACCTTGTTCCGGTACTGATATCGTAAGTTCCTTCTTAGCTTGCTTTCCTTCTGCATCATAAGCATAGATATGTGTATAGTATGTTCCACCTTCGTTGTTATGATTGCTTGTTTTTACCTTTAATGTATACGTATCTCCATTTTTGCTTGCAGTGTACCATTTAAGGTCATCTTGTCCATTTTTATCTGTCCATGTTGGCATCATTACTTTTGATACTCCACCATCATCAGTTATCTTACATGTTACTGTATATCCTTCTTCTGTTACATCCGTTACCTCTGCACTCTCTATTACTGGTGCTTGATTTTCTGGTACT
>OKRU01000921.1_pt1 | contig 29663 bp, 18 predicted proteins | sample 1601131 | NCBI WGS metagenome assembly OKRU01 (sample SAMEA3541558, study PRJEB24748) | human gut metagenome | biome: human gut; feature: human-associated habitat; material: faeces | place: China | collected 2012
CTTCACGATGTGTATGCAGAAATCTCCCGTCCGGTGAAAGAGCTGAAAGCTTTCCGTCGTGTGGCCCTTAAAAAGGGAGAGACGCAGAATGTGGAGTTTGTGCTCGACGAGGATGATTTGAAGTATTATAACTCTCGTCTGGAATATGGATATGAACCGGGAGAGTTTGAGGTGATGGTAGGTCCGGACAGCCGGAATGTGCAGCGCGCGACTTTTGTGGCTGAATAGCAGTCAGGTCATATAAAACACAAAAATGGTCCGCCTTTGTGAGAAGATTCAGAGGCGGACCATTTTTGTGTTATTCAAGTTGGACATTGCGTACATGTACGTCTGTGCAGTGTAAGAATACCGAAGCCGATTCCCGGAATTTCTCGACCGATTCTGTGGTGAGAAACTCCCGTCGCTTGTTCTTGGAACAGCGTGCGTCCATGTCCGGATGACGCGACAGATACTCCTTCAGGCTTTCGCTTACATACTCGCCTTGTGTTACCAGCCGGATGTGCGAGGGGGTGTACTGCCGTATCTTTTGCAGAAGCAGGGGATAGTGCGTACAGCCTAAAATCAGGGTGTCGATGTCCGGGTCTTTCTGCAGGATGGTATCAATGTATTTCTTGACGAAATAGTCGGCTCCGTCACCGTCGTATTCTCTGTTCTCTACCAGAGGTACCCACATGGGGCAGGCCATTCCTGTGACCTGAATGTCCGGAAAAATCTTTTTAATCTCCAGCGGATAGGATTCGGAACGTACGGTGCCGGCTGTGGCCAGCAGACCTACGTGCCCGTTGCGGGTGATTTCACCGATGCATTCCACGGTGGGGCGTATTACTCCCAATACGCGGCGGGTCGGATCCATGTGAGGAAGGTCGTTCTGCTGGATGCTGCGGAGCGCTTTGGCGGAAGCCGTATTGCAGGCCAGGATGACCAGCGGGCAGCCCAGTTCAAACAATTTCTTGACAGCCTGTAGGGTGAAGTCGTAGACCACTTCGAACGAACGTGTACCGTATGGGGCACGGGCATTATCTCCCAAGTACAGGTAATCGTACTGTGGCAGTCGTTCGATGAATTTTCCTAAGATGGTAAGACCTCCGTATCCGGAGTCGAATACTCCGATGGGACCGGTGTGAGGGGCAGATAGAGGGTACATGGGAAAACGGTTGAAAGGTTTGAAAAGAAAAATGTCATTCAGAGAAATCTTTTGTGTGTTTCTCTGAATGACATGTAGTCAGTACGACAAAGAGTTTCTTTAATTACTGAGCAGGAGTTGCTGCAGGTGCTGCTGGAGTAGCAGGAACTGCTGTCAGGCTGATGCCCAATTTAGTCTTGATGTCGTTTGTAATATCTTTTGACTGAGCTTCGTCAATGTAAGGAATATCAGTACGGTTCAGGTCGAATACGTAAGTATAAGCACCAGCTTTACCTACAGCCTGTACGGCATCTTCCAATTTTTTGTAAATCGGTTCCATCATGTCAGCGTATGCTTTCTGCAACTGCTGCTGAGCATCCTGCTGGAACTGCATACCTTTTTCACTCAGTTCCTGCAATTCTTTCTGGCGGCGTTCCTGAATGTTCTGCGGCAGGTTCTTCTGTTCCTGCTGGTATTCTGCATATTTCTTGTTGAATTCGTCAGAAGCACGTTTGATTTCGTCTTCATATTGTTTCTGCATAGTCTGGATGTCTGTCTGTGCCTTTGCGTATTCCGGCATTACTGGGATGATATCCATTGATTTAAAGTGCGCAAATTTTTGTGCGAATACACTCATCGGTGCGATGAGTAAAAGTAAAAAAGCAATTTTCTTCAACATAATCTCAAGTTTCTATTTGTTATTAATTAATTCAGTGTATAAAACGGGGTTCTTATCACCCGGTTGCAAATGTATAAAATTAATTTGAATATCCTAATTTTGCAAGAACCTCATTGCTTATATCAATGCGTGGGGAAGCAAAAATCATGCTCTGTGCTGACGCACGGTCTATTACGGCATCGTATCCGCGCTGGGTAGCAATTTCTTTCACGGCGTTGTAGATGGCATCCTGAATCGGAGAAATCAGCTCCTGGCGTTTCTTCATCAGTTCACCTTCCGGTCCGAAATATTGCTTGCGGAGTTCTGCCGCTTCTTTTTCTTTGGCTACGATAGCTTCTTCCTTGCTGGTTTTCTGAGTCGCAGAAAGCGTGTTGGCGCTTTTCTGGTAATCTTCGTACAGCTTCTTCGCTTCGTTGGCTTTAGCCTCAATCTGGCTTTGCCATTGCTTTGACAGTGACTCCATCTGTTGGTTGGCCTGTTGATAAGAAGGTATCTGCTTGAGGATATACTCCATATCTATCAGGGCGAATTTCTGTGCTGAGGCCATACCCACGGCGGCCACTAACAGCATAACGGATAAAATGAGTCTCTTCATAATCATTGGTTTTTAAGTGTTAGAATTCTTGTCCGATGATAAAGTGGAACTGGCTTCCGCTGTATTGCATTGAACCGTCAATCTTGTCGAAACCGTAAGCCCAGTCAATACCCATCATACCAATCATCGGCAGGAAGATACGTACACCGAATCCGGCAGAACGTTTCAACTGGAAGGGGTTAAAGTCGGTCACGTTGTTCCATGCGTTACCTGCTTCCACGAAGCCCAGTGCATAGATACTGGTAGAGTTTTCCAGCATCAGCGGGTAGCGGAGCTCGGCACCCAGACGGATGTAAGCATAACCTTCACTTCCGTACGGAGTCAATGAACCGTTTTCATATCCACGCAGGGCGATGGTTTCGGATGCATAGTTGTAGCTGTAACCAGTCATACCGTCACCTCCCACGTAGAAGGTTTCAAACGGTGAACGTTTGTATTTGTTGAAGTGACCGAGGATACCGAATTCTGTACGGGTCATGATAACCGGACATTTCTGGATATCCATCAAGGCTGTATAAGTCTTGGCTTTGAATTTCCACTTGTGGTATTCAATCCACTTGTACATGCTGGCAGCATCGTGGTAGTTGTCTTTACCGTAAGTAGAGTAGTCCTTCTTGCTGAACAGAGAGTACGGCGGAGTAATCTGCAAGGAAGCTGAGAATTCTGAACCGTAACGTGGGAAAATCGGGTTATCCGTAGAGTTACGTGACAAGGTCAGGTTCAGGCTCAGGTTATTACAGTTACCGGTGTTCATGTACTGTCCGTTGTTCAGTTTGATATAGAGGTAACTCCAGTCTTTCAACATGAATCGTTGGTAAGACAATTCAGCCGACAAAGTAAAGTAGTCATCCGGCCAGCGCAGACGTTTACCCCATCCTACAGATACACCGAACATCTTGATTGACTTGTCGGGGTCGTAGTAAGATTCGTAGTTGTCATAATAGTTTCCATAACCTCCGTAGTATCCGTATCCGCTCAACATGTTGTAGTAGTTGTTCATGTAAGCAGAGTTGTAATACTGGCTGCTCACGTCGGTCTGGATAGAGTAGAAGGCAGAAACAGAGAATGAGTTCGGGCGCTTGCCGCCAAACCATGGGTCAAAGAACGAAACACTGTATGACTGATAGTAGCGTCCGTTGGTCTGTCCACTGATGGTCAGTGTCTGTCCGTCACCTTGTGGCAGGATACCGCGGTAGTTGTCGTTTTTGCGGAACAAATTCGCAAATGAGAAGTTGGTGAACTTCAAACTCAGCTTACCGATGATACCAGTCTGTCCCCAACCAGCAGAGAATTCCACCTGGTCGTTGGCTTTTGATTCCAGTCCCCAGTTGATGTCAACAGTACCGTCCTGGAAGTTCGGCTGTACATCCGGTTTGATATTTTCAGGGTTGAAGTGTCCCATCTGTGCAATTTCACGGTAAGAACGTTCCAGTGCTTCCTTACTGAAGAGGTCGCCCGGACGTGTACGCAACTCACGACGTACGATGTTTTCATACAGACGGTCATTACCGTTGATGCGTACGTGGCTGATGCTGGCCTGCGGACCTTCGGTGATACGCATTTCCAGGTCGATAGAGTCACCGTCAATGTTTACTTCCACCGGATCGAGGCGGTAGAATACATATCCACGGTTATAGTAGTTGTTACCGATTGCATCTTCATCGTTAGAGATACGGTCGTTCAGCAACTTCTGGTTATATACATCACCGCGTTTCATGCGGAGCTGTTCGTTCAACAGGTCGGAAGGATATACTGTGTTACCTACCCAGGTGATGTCACGAAGGTAATATTTCTGTCCTTCGTAGATTTTCATGTAGACATCTACCGTTTTTTCATCGTATGGCGATACACTGTCTACTACAATCTGTGCGTCACGGTAACCCAGCTCGTTATATTTATCGATGATTTTCTGCTTGTCTTCTTCGTAACGTTCATTGATGAACTTCTTGGCACGGAAAAGGTTAATCAGCTTACCTTTTTCGTTGGTCTTCTTCATGACACGCTTCAACTTCTTGTCAGTCAGTACCTCGTTTCCGTCAATGGTAATCTGGTGGACTTTGACTTTAGCTTTCTTGTCAATGTTCACATCTACATATACCTGTTCCTTGTTTTCCGGGTCCTCGCGTTCAATGATGTTTACTTCCGCATTCTTGAAACCTTTTTCGTCAAAATGCTTCTTGATCAAAATCTTGGCACGGTCAATCAAGTTCGGTGTAACCTGTGTACCTTTTGCCATACCCAGTTTAGCCTGCAAATCCTCACGTTCACTCTTCTTCACACCGTGAATCACGATGTCGGTAATACGTGGACGCTGTGTCAGCTGGATAGACAGGTAGATTTTATTATCTACAATCTTATCCGCAGTGATTTTCACGTCAGAGAACAAGCCGTGACGCCAGTATCTTTTTACGGCCGAGGTGATGTCATCTCCCGGTACGGTGATAGTCTGTCCAACAGCCAAACCGGAAATACCTATCAAGACATAATCCTCATAGTTCTTTACTCCGCTGACCTTGATGTCGGCGATTTCATATTTTTTAGGTGTTCCGTTGTAAAGGATAACTGGCTTATCGCTTTGTTCAGTTGTATTATTGTCCTGTGCATATCCCCCCATTGGAGCAGACGAAAGACATGCAGCAATCAATAGAAGAAGTGAAAAACGGTTTTGCATTGTTCTTTGTTAAATTTGTTCACTGGTTTTGCCGAATCGGCGTTCTCTTTTTTGAAAGTCACAAATAGCCTTACATAATTCTTCGGCTTTGAAGTCCGGCCAGAAAGTGTCACAGAAATACAGTTCCGCGTAGGCGCACTGCCAGAGCAGGTAGTTGCTCAGACGGATTTCACCGCCTGTTCTGATTAACAAGTCCGGGTCGGGCATATAATGAGTAGCCAGGCATCGGTCGATGGTCTGGTCTGTAATTTCTTCGGGAGAAAGGTTTCCTTCCTTCACTTTACGGGCAATTTTTTTGACAGCTTCCGTGATTTCCCATTTAGAAGAATAGCTTAATGCTAATGTCAGACACATTCCCGTGTTCTTTGATGTACGTTCGATACATTTGTTCAGTCGTGCAAGTACGTTTTCCGGCAATTTTTCTGTTTCACCGATGATGCGGAAGCTGATGTTGTTCTTCATGAAGGTTTCTTCTTCAATGGAGTCCATGAGCAAACTCATCAAGGCGGCTACTTCGTCTACCGGACGATTCCAGTTTTCAGTAGAGAATGTATAAAGAGTCAGATATTTCACGCCTAGCCGTGCGGCTTCTTCCGCAATGACATGTACGGTCTCAGCGCCAGCCTGGTGTCCGAAAGTACGGGCGTGTCCCTGCTGTTTAGCCCAGCGTCCGTTACCATCCATTATGATGGCAATGTGTGCCGGTATCCGATTTTTGTCTATTTGGTCTTTATATAGCATGGCTTGTTGTTTTTCAGTTTTTTAGATTACCATTTAGGAGTGAATCCCAGTCGGTTGATACGTCCTCGGCTGATGCTTCCATCTTCCCACACAATCCAGATAAAGTTACCTCTGGACGTTCCGTTTTCCAGTTTGGGAGTTACGGCGCATGAATAATTGCCGTGGTGTGTAGTATAAAGTGTGCCGAATTCTGCTGGGAAAGCCATACATTCAGTGACAGGTCTCCAGCAAAGTCCGTTATCGGTAGAACAATAGAACTGGCTGAAAGGTTTCACTTCCGGTTTTACACTTTCCCCACCGAAAGCATACAGCTTTCCGTCGTAGTAAATCATGGTGACGTTTTTCAGGTTCGGCAGTGGAAGATTCTGCATTCTTGTTTCCCATTTGCTATCACTTGACATGCGGTTGAATATCAACGCTGTTGTGTCATTGGCTGTAGTGCCCTGATTATAGCAAAGAGCTACAGTAGTAGTAACGTTGCTGTTGTAAGATGCAGTAGTTGTATTGGAGAAGAAAGGCTTACCTGCTGTAAATTGTGTGAACGGGTTTGTATCTTCTGTCCATACATTTTCTTTATATGTACCACTCTTTCCGCCTTTAACAGCGTAAAGTTCCTTTGTGACATCATTTCCACCAATCAGTATTTCGAATACATCTGTACCTGCGGAGGTAATTTCATTGGTGGTTACATCCAGTTTATAGAGCTTCTTATTGTTAACTGTGCCTGCCAGGAAATAAATGTTTTCTGTCCATACAGTAGCAGAGTAAGTATCTATATTTGTGGGTACACTTGCAACGGGAGTCCATGAAGTAGGATTGTCATTTGCTACATCCGAGTATTTAATTTGGGTATTGTTGCCATTTTTCCCGAATACATATACTTTCCCGTTAGCATATACAGCTTTCTGTTCACTTAAATTTCCGTCACTGAATGAATTGTCAAACTTCTTCCATGAGATAGTGTCTGGAACCTGCTGGTGTACGTTGATTTTCACTTTATAAGCCTGTCCGATTGCACCGCTGTAAGCATATACCTTAAATTCAATAGGGGTAACAGTAGACATGGTACGAGTGTCTCCTGAAAAATCGATAGAGTCTGTAGAAGTCCACAACGTATCTTTATCTGTTCCTTTGGGTCTGTAGGCCAGTGCACCGGCGTCGTAAGTCACGCTGGTTATCACTTTGTCAATGTGAGTACCATAAGGGAGTGAATCTTTATTCTCGATTTCTCTTGTCATTTGATTGATGGTGAATGGATATTCTGAGCAATCTAGTGTATCCACATACGCACTATCTTTCCCATCCTTATCTTTCCCTATTCGGTCAATGTTCAATGTACCCAATGAAAATCCTGTAATACTGGTTTCTGAGGTATAAGTGACCTGTTCCACATCATTATCCAAACACGATGTCATTATAGATGTTGCAGCAAAGAGTACTGCAATCAATGGCAAAAACTTTATTTTCATCTGCAAATGAGTTCTTTTAATTACAAGTTGCAAAAGTAGAAAGTTTTTCCTCGATTCCTCTCTTTTAGGGGAAGTTTTATATAAAATTATATTGTTATCTCCTCTTTATCAAGCTCTGTTGCATATTGTCCTGTTTTGTTAAAGGGCACAAGTATGTGCAAAAAGTCGCTTTTTCAGCATGTCGCAAGAACTTTTTGCGGGCAAAAATTGTTTATGTTCCCTTTATATATCGATATTGTCCTGTATAAAACGGTTTTATGCAATTTATTTCCTGAAAGAACGGATAATTTTGTCATCCAATAAAAACGAATAAACAATTATGTGTAGCCGAGTAATTTCTAATTCATGGAAAGCATGCTTTCTTTTAGTAGTATGTGTATTCTTTTCCGGTATAATAGTGCAAGCAGGTAATGATTTATACTCCCCTAATAAGAAAATAGGAGTGAGCTGGGATAATTCTGCGAAAGAATTGCGTGTGATTTATAAAAAAGGAGATGCTTCGGTTCCGGTAGTTCAGTTAAAGAATATAGGACTTCAACTTCAGCCTACATCCGGAGATGAATTTAATTATGTGTCTTCTTCCGCCGTGACTTCCATACGTGAGGATTATACCATGATAACGGGTAAACGCCGTCATTGCACGAACAAAGGAAACCAGCAGGTATTTCATTTCAAGAGCGGCCAGAACGTATCGCTGGATTTGGAACTTCGGGTGTATGATGACGGTATTGCTTTTCGTTATGTGTTTCCTCAGCCGACAAAAGAGATAGGTGTGACCGATGAAAATACAGCTTTTGTCTTTCAGGAAGGAATTACCCGATGGACACAGAAACTGAATCAAGCCTATGAAGACTTCTATCTGAAAAATAAAGGACGTGTGCAGGGATATACTGCAGGACAATGGGGATTCCCGGCATTGTTTGAAGTGGCAGATTCTGTTTTTACCCTTATTTCAGAAGCGAATGTGGCGAAAGGTAACTGCGGTTCCTGGTTGAACAATGCCTCCAGTGCGTCGAGCTACAAAGTAGAGATGGCAGAGCCGATCAGCGTTTCCGGCAGATGGTGTTCACCTTGGCGCGTGGCCATTATCGGTTCTTTGTTCGATGTGGTAGAATCTACCCTGGTGACAGATGTCAGCGAACCTTGTCGCCTGAGTGATGTCTCCTGGATTAAGCCGGGAGTCGTTTCATGGATTTACTGGGCTTACAATCATGGTTCAAGAGATTATCAGATAATAAAGAAGTACATTGATTTTGCCGCAGATTTTCATCTTCCTTATATGCTGATTGATGCGGAATGGGATGAAATGGGTAACGGAGGCAATGTAGAAGATGCTTTGGCTTATGCAAAACAGAAGAATATTGCTCCTTTGTTATGGTATAACTCTTCCACCGCGTGGTGTGCGTTCGGTCCTTTGTATCGTTTGAACAAGCCGGAAATGCGTCAGAAAGAATTTGCCTGGCTTGAGTCTATGGGAGTAAAAGGGATAAAAGTAGATTTCTTCAGCCAGGACAGTATATCTACGATGAATTATTTTGTAGACATTCTGGAAGATGCAGCCAAATATCACCTGATGGTAAACTTTCATGGAGCTCCTATTCCGCGAGGCTGGCAGCGCACCTATCCTCACATGATGTCGGTGGAAGGAGTATATGGAGCAGAATGGTATAATAATAAGGAAACACTGACTGATAGCGCGGCATGGCATAACTGTACACTGCCTTTTACGCGTAATGTAGTGGGTCCGATGGACTATACTCCTTGCACTTTTACGGATTCCCAGCATCCGCATATCACTTCGAACGGGCATGAACTGGCTCTGCTGGTTGCATTTGAATCTGCTTTGCAGCATTTGGCCGACCGTCCCGAAGGATACCATGCCCAACCAGCTGAAGTACGCTCATTTATCTCTTCACTTCCCACCGTTTGGGACGATACGAAATTGCTGAGCGGTTATCCTTCCAGCTATGTGGTGCTTGCCCGGAAGAGTGGTACTTGCTGGTATATTGCAGGCCTGAACGGAACAAACGAGAAGAAATCGCTTGTTGTAGATTTGAGTTTTATTCAGAAGCCCGTCAAAGAAATCACTTTGTATGCCGATGGAAAAGAACGTAATCAGTTTGATATACAGATGCTCTCTGGCTTGAAGAAAGCTGTACATGAGGTAGACTGTCTGCCACGCGGAGGATTTGTGATGAAGGTTAGTCTTGATTGAGTGATAGTTAGGCTATTTGTATTTACGTGGAGAATGCCTGATGCTTTTAGAATGAGCGTCAGGCATTTTTTGTGTGTTTTTCAGGGGTGATTGCAGTGACGGTATAAAAGATAGAGAATTATTGGTCATTTTGAGGAATGCTTTTGTATAAAAACTGAAATTAAACGGTCAATTCTCTGTTTCACACTGTGGGATATAAAAACCACAGTGTGGTATATATATTTCACAGTGTGAAATACAAATCTCGCACTGTGAAACAGAGAATATGTAAAGTTGTTTGAAAGAATAAAACTGTAAGATTATGATTTTAACTCTACGTGATGCAGATTAATTACAATAATATGTAGTTCAATGTTTCAGAGAATTATATTGGTAAAAAGGGTATGAAGTAAGATAAATGATTTTAATAGAAATTATGTCGGTGTATCGATAAATTGAAATGAATATCGATATTGTTCTTTATATTTGGTCTTTATTTATAAAAATATCGATTTTGTATTATTGAAAGAAAGTTTAATCCTATATTTTTTTAGATATATTTCAGACCTTTGTATTGGAATAATTTAAATCTAGAAAATATGAAATACAATCTTATTAGATAAAAATAGGAGAAATAATGATGACTACTAGTATTTTGTAGTGATTACTTGTGAAAGTGGTTATTACTCTAGAGAAAATAAATATAATAAAGGGATGATATTGTTGAATGTAGGTTTAAGATTGGGTTGAAGGTATGTCGTTTTATATTAAAACTTTATGGTGATGAAACAAAAGATTATATTATTTCTGTTGCTTTTTGTAGAAATAACTTGTGTGTATTCTTATGGGAATATAGTGAAAAAAGGAGAGCATAATGCTTTCTCTGTTACGTTATCTGTTCAATCCTTAAGAAATAAAGGTTATCCTTTGGTAGAGGGGCCTGCTGATTTGCCGGCAAGTTTTCAAAATCCGCCTAAGGGATATGGTAATGTACCTTTTTACTGGTGGAATGGAGATACTCTTAAGAAAGAGCGGTTATTAGAACAATTGGAGATTTTAAGCAGTGCTTCTACCGATGGCTTATCCGTCAGTTATATTCATTCTCATCCGGAAGTAGATACGCTTCTTAATGCAAAAGGATATGGCAGTTTTGGAAGAGCCGATGCTGGAGCACCGGAAGTTTTTAGTGATGAATGGTGGAGTCTTTGGAATTGGTTTTCTGGAAAATGTGCAGAGAAGGGAGTGGGGCTCGGATTGGATGATTATGTACTTGGCTGGGCTGATAATGGATATTATGTGGATGAGTTACGGGCTGATAGAGGTTTTTCTTCTTACCAGGGGCGTTTAAAGACAGCTGTTTATTCCGTTTCACCAAAAGAAGTTTTGAATGTGGCTGTTCCTTTGCATGCTGTCACAATAATGGCTTATCCTGCAAAAATAGATTTGACTCAAGTTGTAAAGGATGGAAATCTGGTCTGGAAATCTACTTCAGAAGAACAGCAGAAAGTCTATGTTATTTATACAGAACCATCGTATGAACTTCATCCTGAATATGGGAAAAGACTGGTTGATGTGTATTTCAATCGGTTTGAAAATCGTCTTAATGAACAAGGAAAGAGAGGGTTGAACTATTTCTTTCAGGATGAACTGCATTATGACCTGAATATACATTCTTGGTGTGAGGATATGGTGGCTGAGTTCCAAAAACGAAAAGGCTATGATATACGTACGTATCTTCCTGCTCTTTTTGATAATATCGGGGCTATAACTCCTAAGATTCGTCTGGATTATGCTGAAGTAGTGACTCAGTTGGCGGAGGAACGTTATTTTAAGCCGGTGTTTGATTGGCATGAAAAACGTGGATTGATTTATGGCTGTGATAATAATGGACGTGGCCTGGAACCTTTGCAGTATTTAGATTATTTTCGGAGTATTAGCTGGTTTACAGCTCCCGGGAATGATGCTCCGGCTCGCGGATCGAGTTTCCGACAGACGAAGGTGTCCAGCTCGGTTGCTCATCTTTATCAGCGTCCACGTACTTGGCTGGAAGCTTTTCATAGTATGGGCTGGGATAGTAATGGAGAATGGCTGACCTCACAACTTGATCATCATGTGATAGCGGGAGGCAATTTGCTTTGTCTTCACGGATTGTATTATTCCACTCATGGAGGTTGGTGGGAATGGGCTCCTCCTTGCTTCCATTTCCGTATGCCTTATTGGCCACACATGAAATATTGGCTGAAATATGCAGAGCGGTTGACTTATTTATTGAGTCAGGGGCATCATGTTTGTGATATAGCGGTGATGTATCCTACTGAATCTATGCAGGCTTATGCGGGAAGTAATGCAGACACGATGTGGAAATTAACAGATTTGTTAAGTGAATCGGGTTTGGATTATGATTATATTGACTTCCAGTCATTGCAGAATGCAAAAATACAGGATAAATGTTTGTCGGTAGGTAAGGAAAATTATAAGATTCTGATTCTTGCAGATATACAAGCCTTGCATTATGAAACTTTATTGAAGATTCGTGATTTCTATCGGAAGGGTGGAATTGTAATTGCTACAGGTTCGTTGCTAAAAGCAACCTCCAGAACTGGGGAAGGTGATGCAGAGGTGAAGAATATTTGGGATGAGATTTTTTCAGGAAAGGAACGTGGCATTGTTGAAGCTAATTACCAGGCCATTCCTCAGAAGATTTGTCAATATATAACACCGGATTTTTCGGTGAGTACGAAGAAAGGAAAAGTGCTTCATCGTAAGATTGGACAATATGATGTGTATATGACTATGAACATAGAACGTGGAGCAGAAGTCTTTTTTCGTGCAAAAGGAAAACTTGAGCGTTGGGATGCTATGAACGGTAATGTTAAAGAATATCCTGTATATCAGCAATCTGAGAATGGTACACGGATTAAGTATGAAGGTGATTACAATACTTCTTGTTTGTTTGTATTCTCACCGGGTGAACCTGTTTGGCAGCATGCTGAGCCTTCTCAATTTGAAGATGTTTCTCAAGTGCTTCCTGTGGAAGGAACCTGGCAGACAGAAATTATACCTACAATGAACAACAAGTGGGGAGATTTTCGCCTTCCGGCATCGGATGAGTTGATTGGTGTGGAAGCACGTGAGTTTTCTTATATGTTCGTACCAGGGAATGAAAAAATGAAAACTCCTCCAATATTTCCGGAAGGTGTATCACAGGATATTTATGGATATGGTCCGTATATGCAAACGATGACTTTGGATAAATCTGTTTGTCTGGAGGATTTTCTTGAGCAAGAGATACCTTCAGAAGTGTGGAAGCCTTATTGTTATTCATGGAAGTATGGTGTCTTTGATAATCCGGGAAGTCAGGGATATCATGGACTGAAAGGCAAGGTAGATAACCGTTTTATCATATTGGACCGTGGCGGGCATCAACTCTTTGAGACTTATGTATATGCTGCTCAAAATGGAAAGTATTGTATTGCGAAAGAGGGAGTTATGCCAGATTATTTATTGATAGATGGTAAGCGCGTTCAGGAAGAGAGAATATATCTAAAGAAAGGATGGCATAAACTGTTGCTCGCTTACGCAAATACACCTTATGAGGATTTTGTGCTTTCAGAAAAGAAAAGCAATAATGTAGATAAAAGGAAGAGAAGTGCGGTGGTGCTTTACTATAGACAACTCCCATTGTGGAAGGATAATCAGCCTTATGGTCAGGATATAGCTATGAAATGGTATAATACGGACCCCGCCCCTTTCAATATACAAGGTGGAAAGAAGGGATTTTGGGTTTACAGGTTTGAAACAGCTCCAGGCACACGTTTTATCCATTTTAAAGATATAAAAGGGCGGATTTTGTATTGCTGGATAGATGGCAAACCGGCTACATTACAGCATCATGCTTCTACGAACTCTTATACATGGGAAGCTTCGTCTGTTCTTTCTAAGGTGGCTACAGTGATAGTTGCTGCTGTTCCTGATGAAGGCTTTGCGGGAACTGCAATTTTTGGAGAACCTGTAAAGATTGATTGTGGAGTTGGTGAAATGCCAGTGGGAAACTGGGCCGAGTTTGGTGCGATGAAGTTTTATTCTGGCGGCGTTCTGTACAAGAAGAGTATTAAGGTTCCAGATTCTGTTTCTTTCCGTAGGGTTGAATTAGATTTAGGCATGGTTGATGCGACTTGTGAGGTAAAGGTTAACGGGAAGAAGATGGGGATATTGATGAGCCCTCCTTATAGAATGGATATTACAGATAGCGTCTTGAATGGAGAAAATAAAATAGAGGTGCTGGTGTACAGTACACTTTCTAATCATTATCAGACTATTCCTTCAGCTTACAAAGGAAAAGCAAGAGCAGGGCTGTTAGGTCCGGTGAAGTTGGTCTTTTATTAGTAATTAATATAGCCGGCGGTATTCTTGAGGAGTAACGCCGGTTATTTTTTTAAATAAGCGGTTGAAATAAGAATAATCCTCAAAAGCTAGTTGGAATGCAATCTCTTTAACAGCAATCTCCTCAGTAATTAATAGAAGCTGGGATTTTTCTATTTTCTTTTGGTTAATGTATTGTAACGGTGTAGTTCCTAATTCTTTTTTAAATAGACGGATGAAATGGTCTTTTGATAGGCAGGAAATTTCTGCTAGTTTTTCTAATTCAATAGCTTCATTGAGATGCTTACGTATGTATAGAACTGCTTTTGCTATACGATTATCTTCTGTTTCAATTTTGGGTTTCCCTTGTTTAAAGAAGTGAGATAATAGTTGAAGAACGATACCCCTTGATTCTACTTTGTCACAAAAGGCTCGTTGTCTGTTTTTGATGAGATTTTGCATCAAGGTGGGGTTATTATCATAAGTGGTAGGATCAGACTTTTGTAATGTCATGTGCGGGTTAATCTCACATAAACGTTTAAATAAAAATAAATCTAATTCAGTTCCTTCTATTTCAACTGGAAATTTCCAATGGTCTAACCAATCGATGTCTGAGTAATGATCTTCATAAATGTGTAAGTAGTAGTGTATGAATTTAGAGTTACATATATTAGTGTGTATGGTAAAAGCAGGGATGAAATACATATGGTTTGGGTATAATGTGTATATTCCGTCTGGAAGTTCTATTTGTGCATTTCCTTCTGTAACGTAATATAGTCGGGCGAAGGGACTATTTACATTCTTCCAGTTCCAATCTGCGTTATGAATAGCTAATCCTACATTCAGGACTAATGGGTGTATTTGTTCTACTTGTAAGTTCATAGGTTGATTTAACTTTATTCAAAAATAGGTAATAATCTTCTTTTCTGCAAATTCTTTTAAGAATAATCTGTATTTGTCAATGAATGTCGATATTGTCCAATCTTTTTATATGTAATATAAATTGGAATTCTAAACTTGTCGATTTTGTATTATAGATATCTGTTTTATTCTATATGTAATAATTTAAGGAGCATATCTTTGTAATATATAATGAATCTAAGTACTAAAAAAACAATTATGAGAAAACGAAAGTATTCCGCAGTCCTATTTTTTATAGGGTTATCTGTCTTTTCAGTGTTTGGAGTTAAAGCGATTCCTATAACTGAAGTGTCTAGTGTTATGCAGCAGCGTAAGGAAGTTACCGGTACGATTTTTGACGAGATGAATGTTCCTGTAGCTGGAGCTACTATCACAGTAAAAAACTCGACAAGAGGATGTATTACTGATATTGATGGTAAATTCTCTATCTCAGTTTCTGTTGGTGATGAATTGTTGGTTAATTTTTTGGGGTATCAGACTGCCATCATAAAAATTACATCAGAAAATAATTATAATGTAGTGTTGAAGCAAAAGATTGATGAACTTGATGAAGTGACTGTTGTTGCTTTCGCTAAACAGAAGAAAGAAAGTGTGATTAGTTCTGTTACTACAGTGAAACCTGCTGAACTAAAAGTGCCTGTTAGTAATCTAACAAATGCGCTTGCTGGTAGAATGTCAGGAGTAATTGCATATCAAACGAGTGGTGAGCCAGGAAATGATGATGCGAGTTTTTTTATTCGTGGCGTTACTACGTTTGGATATGCGGCAAGTCCATTAATTCTAATTGATAATGTAGAACTTACTACGGCTGATTTAGCACGTTTGAATGTGGATGATATAGCAAGTTTTTCTATTATGAAAGATGCCACAGCAACAGCTCTTTATGGTGCCCGAGGTGCTAATGGGGTTATTCTTGTAACGACAAAAGAAGGTAAGGAAGGAAAGGCTAAAGTTAATGTAAGGGTTGAGAATTCTATATCTGCTCCAGTTAGTACAATAGATTTAGCTGATCCTATTACCTATATGCAATTACATAATGAAGCTGTAAGAACAAGAAATCCGTTAGGTGTTTTGCCTTATTCACAGACTAAAATTAACAATACAATCAACGGGGTAAACCAATATGCATATCCGGCAACAGATTGGTATAGTGAGATGTTTAAAGACTATACTATGAATCAGCGTGTGACGGCTAATATCAGTGGAGGGGGGACTATTGCAAGATATTATATTGCAGCGTCTTATTATAAGGATAATGGAGTTCTTAATGTTGCTGGACAAAATAATTTTAATAGTAATATTGACCTTCGTAAGTATACTATTCGTTCAAATATTAATATTGACCTTACAAAGACGACAGAAGCTATAATTAGGGTTAATGGCGCTTTTGATGATTATAGAGGCCCTATAGACGGTGGTGATGCGTTGTTCAATAAAGTGATGAGAACTAGTCCAGTATTATTCCCTAAGATATATCCCAATGTGGGTGAATATGCTGACAATACTCATATAATGTTTGGTAATTATGATGAAGGTAATTATATAAACCCTTATGCTGATATGGTAAAAGGATATAAGGACTATCATCGTACTTCTATCGTAGTACAAGGTGAATTGAAACAGAATCTCGATTTTTTAACCAAGGGGCTTGAGGTAAGGGGGCTTATTAGTACTACAAGATATGTGTATTCTGATGTGTCGAGATATTATAATCCTTATTATTATGCTATGGGGGCTTATGATAAGGCGAATGATACATATAGTTTGACTTTACTTAATCCTAATGGTGGAACAGAATACTTGAATTACAATGAGGGACTAAAAGATATCACAACAACAAACTATATGGAATTGGCGGCAAATTATAACCGTGATTTTGGTGGACATGGAGTTAGTGGTATGTTGGTATTTACTCGTCGTACTCAACAAAATAGTAATGCTGGTGATTTACAGAAATCATTACCTTATAAGAATCAGGGATTATCCGGACGTTTTACATATTCTTATGACAAACGTTATTTTGCGGAGTTCAATTTTGGTTATAATGGATCTGAACGTTTTGCAAAAAATGAAAGATATGGTTTTTTCCCTTCATTTGGGGTGGGTTACCTTATTTCCAATGAGAAATTTTGGAAGCCACTTGAAAAGATGGTTAATAAGCTGAAGTTCAAGTTTACTTATGGTTTGGTGGGAAATGATCAGATAGGTGATGTTAATGACCGTTTTTTCTATTTGTCAAATGTAAATATGAATGATAGTGGCAAAGGACAGACATTTGGTTCAAATTGGGGTAATACAATTAATGGAATAACTGTTAGTCGCTATCCTAATGAACTTATTACTTGGGAAAAAGCTCAAAAGACTAACATTGGTTTAGAACTTGGGTTATTTAACAAACTTGAAATCCAGGCAGATTTGTTTTACGAGAAAAGAAATAGTATATTGATGACACGTTCATATATACCATCTACAATGGGACTGACAGCTGATGTACGTGCTAATGTAGGAGCCGCTTCTGGAAAAGGTCTTGATTTATCAGCTGATTATCAGCATTCAATAAATAAAGATACATGGATTACTGGACGTGCTAACTTTACTTATGCAACAAGTAAATATGAAAAAATAGAAGAGCCTGATTATGTAGGTGCTGGTACTCCATGGCGTAGCCAAGTTGGGCAAAATTTGAGTCAACGTTGGGGTTTTATAGCGGAACGTCTTTTTGTTGACGAGGCAGATATTGCAAACTCTCCGACTCAGAATTTTGGTGATGTGGTCATGGCTGGGGATATTAAATATAAAGATATTGATAAGGATGGTCAGATTACAGATGCAGATATGGTTCCTATAGGTTATCCTACGACTCCTGAAATTACTTATGGTTTTGGTTTGTCTGCAGGATATAAGAATTGGGATTTTTCAGTTTTTTTCCAAGGTAATGCACGTACCTCATTCTGGGTTGATCCATATACAATCTCTCCTTTTATAGATACGGATAATGATGGAAATGTACGTTCTTCTAATGCACTTTTGTCTGTTATAGCTGAGAATCATTGGTCTGAGGCTAATAGAGATATATATGCGTTTTGGCCGCGGCTTGCTAATGAGGTTATTGATAATAATATGCAGACTAGTACTTGGTGGATGCAGGACGGATCATTCATGCGTCTTAAATCATTGGAAATAGGTTATTCTTTGCCAAAATCTTGGGTGAAAAAAATGCGTCTTGGAACAGTCAGATTATATTTGAGTGGAACAAATCTTCTAACATTCAGTAAATTTAAGTTATGGGATCCTGAAATGGGGGGTAATGGTTTAGGATATCCTATTCAGAGAGTATATAATATTGGTTTGAATGTAAACTTCTAAAATTTTATGTCATGAAATTAAAGCAGATTATATTATTGTCGATTATAGGAATATCTTCGAGTTGCTCTGATTATTTGGATGTAGCTCCAGATAATATTGCAACTATTGATATGGCTTTTAATAATAAAGCAAATGCAGAAAAATATTTGGCGACATGTTATTCTTACATGCCATTATATGGAGCACAACGTGATAATCCTGGTCTGACATCAGGCGGCGATGTATGGTTTTATACAATGGATGATGCAAGTTTTAATAATCAATGGGCTTTTGGTATTGCTAATGGCTTACAGAATATTAATAACCCGTTATGCAATTATTGGGATGGTGCTAATGGTGCTAAGTCGTTATATCAAGCAATACGTGATTGTAATACTTTTATAGAGAATGTTTCAGATCGTAATAGAGTTATAGATTTGGAAGAAACAGAACGTAGAAGATGGATTGCTGAAATAAAGGTGATGAAAGCTTTTTATCATTATTATTTGTTTGAACTATATGGACCGATAGTTATTGTTGATGAAAATCTACCAATATCTGCATCTGAAGAAGAAGTAAGGGTAAAGCGTAGTAAAGTAGATGAAGTTGTAAATTTTATAGTTGGTTTAATAGATGAGGCTTTGGTTGATTTGCCATTGAAGATTCAAAGTGAGGCTACTGAAATGGGACGTTTGACCCAACCTGCCGCATTGGCAATCAAAGCAAAGACATTATTATTGGCAGCAAGCCCATTATTTAATGGTAATACTGATTATGCAAATTTTAAGGATTGGGATGGAGAATCATTCTTTCCGCAGACTTATGATGCCAATAAATGGATGCTTGCGGCGGAAGCTTGCAAAACAGCTATAGAATATTCATTGGAGGCTGGTCATGATTTATATGATTTTTCAGAAGAGACTTTAACTGATTTGCCGCAGGATTTATTATATTCAATGAATGTAAGACAGGCTGTGACCGAACGTTTTAATAAAGAGTTGATTTGGGGGCTTGGTACATCATGGACATATGATTTGCAATGTATGTGTCAACCCAAATTAGAAATATATCATGGTGAGAAGCAAAATACATGTAAAGGTTTGTTTGCTCCAACGCTTGACATAGTTGAATTGTTTTATTCTAAAAATGGTGTTCCAATAGAAGAAGATAAGGATTGGGTTAGTAATAGTAATGATTATAATGAACGATATACACTTAAAGAAGCAAGTGAAGCTGACAAGTATTTTATAAAGGAGGGATATAAAACAGCGAAATTGCATTTTAATAGGGAGCCTCGCTTCTATGGTACATTGGGATTTGACGGCTCAAGTTGGTATGGACATGGAAAAGAAGATCCGGATGATATGTATTATTTATATGCAAAAAAAGGCCAGGTAACAGGTCAGGCACAATTAGCTAATTATTCTATTACAGGGTACTATTCAAAGAAGCTTGTATATTATAAGAATATTATTTCTGAAACATCTGAAGTAATTGAACAATACCCATTTCCAGTAGTTCGTTTGGCTGATTTGTATTTGATGTATGCTGAAGCCCTGAATGAGGCAACTGAAAATGGAGAATTTGTACCACAAGAGGTGTATGACAATATAGATATTGTTAGAAAACGTTCTGGATTGAAAGGGGTGAAAGAAGCTTGGAAAACTTATTCGGTTAATCCTGATAAGCCAAATACAAAAGAAGGCATGAGGGAAATAATAAGACGTGAACGTCAGATAGAATTGGCTCTTGAAGGTTCCAGATATAGAGATTTACGTAGATGGAAATTGGCAAGAAGTACGTATAATAATGCTTCTATAAGAGGTTGGAGTGTTGATCAGGAACTAGAAGAAGATTATTACGTCGTTAGAAACATAGCTCAAATGAAATATTCTCAAAAAGATTATTTATGGCCATTAAAGTATGATGCCATTATCAATAATCCTAATTTGAAACAAAATCCAGGTTGGTGATATTTTCGGTTTGTAATTTAATAATAGAACATATGAAAAAGTTATATTTGTTAATATGCTTTGTCTGTATCTTTACGGGTTGTAAAGAAATAAATTTGCATACACCATATGGTGAAAATGATGGAATAGCTCCTGGAAAAGTGAAGGTTCTTTCCTACACTCCTACTCCAGGCGGTGCGGAAATAACATTTCAAAGTCCGGAAGATGAAGACTTGATGTCTATAGTTGCTAAATATACATTGGCTAGCGGACAGGAAATGGAAAGTAGAGTATCTGCTTATTCAAATAAATTGAGTGTGGAAGGATTTGGGGATACTGAGCCGAAAAATATAACATTCTATGCTGTTGACAGAATGGAAAATGCAGGCGATACTACAAATTATACAATAATTCCTAATACACCTTCATTTATTGATGCTTACTCTACGCTTAACATGGAAGTTACATTTGGGGGTATTGCAGTGACAATGGATAATCCTTCAGCAAGTGATTTGACAGTCGAAGTGATTACTCCTGATTCATTAAATCAGTGGACAACAGCTCAAATGGCATATACTTCAGCAAAAAACATTAATGTTACAATACGTGGATATGAAAATAAAGAACGTACTTTCGGTGTAATAGTTGGTGATAGATGGGATAATTATACTGATACTACGTTTACTACTGTTGTTCCATGGGAAGAGTATGAATTGGATAAACGTAACTTTGTAGAGGTAAAATTGGATAATGATATTGAAATGAATGCATGGGGACATTGGATGGGCAAAATGTGGAATGGGTCCCATAATTACACTGATGAATATGATATGGCGCATTCTCCAAATTTTGAAAGTTTCCCTGTATGGTTTACTTTTGATTTGGGAGTTACCGCAAATTTAAGTAGATATATGTATTGGCAACGTTTAGGTGATAACTATATTTATCAGCATGGTAATATGAAAGAGTGGGAAGTTTGGGGTAGAGCAGATAAACCAACCCAGGATGGAAGTTGGGATGGATGGATAAAACTATTGGACTGCGAAAGTTATAAACCATCAGGATTACCTGTGGGACAGTTTTCTACCGAAGATAAGGAATATGCTACAGCTGGAGAAGAATTTATTTTCCCTTCTGATGCTCCGGCTGTTAGGTATATCAGATTTAAGGCTCTAAGCACATTCTCTGGAGCGAATTTCATTCATATTATGGAAGTGTCATTCTTTGGAAAACCTGTAAACAACTAAACATCTGTGAAATATGAGAAATTTTATTATATTATTAATATGTGTCGTGATAGGACTATGTACATCATGCGATGGCATGTTGGATAACATACAGACTTATTTAGATGAAGGTGAAACTATATATGTTGGAAAAGTAGATTCATTAGAAGCTTTCCCTGGTAAAAATAGAGTACAATTAAAGGGGTATTATCTTTATGGAGTAACACAAAAAAAATGTGTCATAGAGTGGCTTTCTATGGAAGAGGAAGAAATGAAGCTTGAGTTAGATGTTATCAGAGAAAATCCGGAAGATCCTTTTGAGGTTCAAATTGATAATCTTGATGAAGGTCAATACGAATTTTCTATTACCACTTATGATGCACAGGGAAATCATTCTATAGAGTCTGTAATAGAAAGTTATGTATATGGTGATCTTTATGAAAGTAATCTTACCAACAGAAGAATTAATAGCAAAAATATTACTGGTACTACTATGGAAATAAACTGGAGACCAGTAAATGATGCTTTAGAAGTGGAACTTTATTACAATGACAGAGAAGGTAATGAAGTAAAACGTATAATTCCTGTATCAGAAACTAGAACAATTATTGATGATTGTGCTTATGAAGGGACAATACGATGGAGAACAGTATATTTACCTGAGAAAAATGCAATAGATAAGTTTTATTCTGAAGAAACTATAGAGGAATATTCATTCTATGTTGAAAGGGAACTTGATAAATCTAAGTTTAAGGAGGTTAAATTGAGTGGTGATATAGGAATGAATGCATGGGGAACAAATATGTCTAATATTTGGGACGATAAATATGGTTATGAAGAAGAGAATGGTTTCAGTCAAGCTGATGATAGTCAATCAACCCTATTGCCCCAATCATTTACTTTTGATTTGGGGGTATTGACAGAACTTACTAGTTTTAGATTGTGGCAAAGAAGCAAAAATGCTTTTGAAACTTTCATTTATAATAGTGCAAATTGTAAGAAATGGGAAATATGGGGATGCAACCAGATGCCTTCTACTGAGTATGATGAGAAAGAATGGACCAAATTGATGGATTGTGAGATTACAAAACCTTCAGGTTTGCCTATAGGGCAAATAAATGATGATGATATTGCAGCTGCGGATGAAGGGCATGAATTTATATTTCCTGAAGGATTACCGCCTGTAAGATATATCAGATTTACTGTAAAAGAGACTTGGAACGGTACCAACAATACTTTCTTCGTCCAGGAAGTATCATTCTATGGAATAGAACAATATAATTAAGAATTATCTACTTAATTATTAATTGGTATGAACAAATATTCAGTATTATTTATATCCTGCATGCTCTTTTGTGGAGCATGCAGTGATAATGCTACGGAGGAGGTGATATCACCTACCCCAATTAGTTTGGATAAGCCTGTAATTAGTGACATCTCTTATAATACGGCAGTTGTAAAAGTGAATATAGAGGGAGAATTTTTGCAAGAGAAAGGAATTTGTTATAGTACGACATCTAATCCCAATATAATGAACAATGCTATAGAGAATACAGGTGCTTCAAACTCTTTCTTAGCACAGATTAGCGGACTATCTGTCAATAAAACATATTATGTGAAATCATACGCGATAGATTCCGAAGGAGATTTGTATTATTCAGAAGCTGCAAGCTTTAAGACGAAAGGCGATGAAGTAATGGAAGAGCTTGAAAACTATGAACCTCCTACTTATTTGGATGATTATGTTTCAATTGCTGATTGGGACAAAAGATGGAACTGGAATCTTGCGAATGTACATGATCCTACTGTTTTTAAGTCAGAAGACGGTTATTATTATATGTATCAGACAGATGCTTCGTATGGTAATGCAACTAATAATGATGGAGGACATTTCTTTGCACGTCGCTCAAAAGATTTGGTTTATTGGGAATATATGGGTGGTAGTATGCGAGAAGTACCAGCATGGGTAAAAGAAAAATTGAATGAATATCGCTCAACTTTGGGCCTTCCTGCTATAGAATCTCCTAACTATGGTTTTTGGGCACCAGTTGCAAGGAAAGTGCATGATGGTCTATATAGACTATATTATTCTATTATAATTGATAATCCAATTGTGGAAACAGCCTGGGGAGAAAGGTCTTTTATTGGTTTGATGGAAACCTCTAATCCTGCATCTAATCAATGGGAGGATAAAGGTTTTGTAATCTGTTCTTCTTCTGATAAAGGGACCAATTGGTATCATGATCCTAATGATTATTTAAGTGGCTATTATTATTGGAATGCAATTGATCCATCGTATATAATAACTCCGGAGGGTGAACATTGGCTTGTATATGGTTCATGGCATAGTGGTATAGCTGCTGTTGAGCTGAATCCTGATACTGGTAAACCCATAGTAAAGTTGCCAAACCCATGGGGGACGGCAGAGGATATAAAACCATTTGGTACTACCATTGCGCGTAGAAATGGTTCTCGTTGGCAAGGATCTGAGGGGCCGGATATAATATATAGAAATAATTATTATTATTTGTTCCTCGCATACGATGCTGTAGGTGTGCCATATAATACGCGAGTTGTCCGCTCTGCCAATATTCTTGGACCTTATTATGGTATAGATGGGACAGATGTTACTAATGGAGATGGAGGTGAAGCTTTTCCTCTTGTTACTCATCCTTATAAGTTTGACGATAGCTATGGATGGGTGGGTATATCTCATTGTGGGGTGTTTAGTGATGGGAATGATAACTGGTTTTATGTTTCACAAGGACGATTACCTGAAAATGTAGGAGGAAATGCTTATAGTAATGCAATTATGATGGGGCATGTTCGTAGGATTTTGTGGACAGAAGACGGGTGGCCTCTTGTATTACCAGAAAGATATGGTGCAGTACCCAATTTACCGATAAACGAATATGAACTTGCTGGAGAATGGGAGCACATTAATATGCAATATCAATATGCGACTCAAAGAACTTCCGTTAATATGATACTTACAGCAGACCATAAGATTACTGCTGGAGAATGGAAAGGGAAAACATGGAGTTTTGACGAGGAAAAGCAGATGTTGCTGATAGATAACTCAATTGAGCTTTATCTGGCAAGGGAGGTTGACTGGGAACGTGAACCTAGAACGCATACTATTGTCTTTGCTGGATACGAGGGTAAAGTTACTCATTGGGGAAAACTGAAAAAATAAAGTTTTTAAATAGGATATAAATAATAATCGGTTGTTCATTAGAATTGTAAGGTTAATTATTGGAGGCTGTCTCAAAATAGAATTGTAAAAGTAAAAATCTTATAGATTGAAACTTAGAAATAAAAAACCTCCTGCTTTAGCCCTTGTTTATTGCAATTATAGGACTAAAAGCAGGAGATTTTTATGTTGTAGCTTAAAGATTGTAAGTAAGCCTATCTCTGTTTTTTATTTTGAGACAGCCTCTATATTTTATTTAGTTAGAAATCATGATAAGATATTGCTTCTTTTTTTTACTCCTTATTACAAATATTAGATTATTCCCTCAGAATCAGTTACCCTATATTCTTGATATGGTTCATAATAACCCTGGTGAAAAGCCTTATGAAACAAAATACAATGACCCTTATTTTTTGAAAGAACAAGGGTTTAATGGTGCGGTGACTCATTGGCATATCAATTGTGCTATTACTTATGATAATTATATTCAGCATCTGATTCCGTTGGAAAGTAAAGAGAGAAAGTGGATTGAAAATAAGGCAGCGGAGATAGACATCAAGCTTAAAGAGTTTGAGAAGGCTGGTATTGCAGTATATCCTTTTACCGATTTTATTGTATTTCCTCAGTCTGTATGGGAAAAGTATGGAGAGGAGATTACAGGTGTGGGAAATGTGGGAGGAACCGGAGGTATGGATGCAAGAGCACGCAAGCCAGACTTGCAAAGTAAGCGTACGCAAGACTTGTTGATAGCACAGATTGATGCAATATTTAATCGGTTCCCTGAATTGGATGGGCTTACGCTAAGGTTTGGTGAGACTTATTTGCATGATACTCCATATCATTTAGGAGGAAATCCGATAAGAGGCGGGGAAGATGCGATAAAAGACCACGTGTCGCTTTTAACTATCTTGAGAGAAGAGATTTGTGTAAAACGTGGAAAGAAATTATTTTACAGGACATGGGATTTCGGCTATAATTTTCATAATAATCCGGATTTCTATTTAGCTGTAACCAATCAGATTACTCCACACCCTAATTTGATTTTCTCTATTAAATATCAGCAGGGAGACTATCATCGAATGACTCCTTTTAATCCAACGTTAGGAATTGGTAAACATCAGCAGATTGTGGAGTCTCAATCAAGAATGGAAGCGTATGGAAAAGGTGCCCATCCCTATTATACAGCTAAAGGAGTGATAGAAGGTTGGCCTGAAACAAAATATGAGATTAATTTTAGTGACAGTCGTTTTACAGGGAGGCTGAATGAAGCGTCAGCTCCTAGGGGAATAAAGGATGTGTTGTCTTCTGGGTTGATAAAAGGAGTGATGACATGGTCGAATGGAGGTGGTTGGCAAGGGCCTTATATAAAGCATGAAATTTGGACTGATTTAAACACAAGTGTAGTGGCTGGGTGGGCTCAACATCCAGACTGGTCGGAGGAGGATTTGTTTTATCAATTTGCCCGGAAATTAGGTTTTAAGGGGCTTAGCCTCGATTTATTTCGCCGGTTAACTTTGTTGACGGTGGAAGGTGTACGTAAAGGTCATTGCTGTAGTTTTACGGCAAATGACGTGTGGTGGACAAGGGATGAGTTTTTTAGTGCTGCTGCCAATCTACCTATTATTAATGAAATCTTGCAAAAGGAGATTGTAGAGCAGGTGCTTGCGGAGAAAGCAGAAGCAGTGGCAATCTGGCAGCAGATTGAGAATCTGTCTAAAGAAATTGTTTATCCCACAGAGGAGCTAAAGGAAGCGATACAGGTTTCTTGTTCTTATGGGCGTATCAAATATCAATTAATTGAATCTATGTGGGTCTTGATGCTTGAAAAAGGTCGAATTGATCGGGGAATGGAGGTTGATAGATTAAAGCTTCAATCAGCAATCTCAAAATATGATCAATTATGGGATGAATGGAGGATGCTGGAATATTCCAGTAAATTCTGTGCTACAATTTATACGGATTTAGCTTTTCGTAATCAAAAATCGGGAAGTATAGGAGAGTTAGTTGATGGCTTACGAGAACTATGTCGATAAATTTTTTTGATTTCATGCACTAAAAAAGTATAATATAGCATTTTGTCGATATTGTCATATAAACCTACATTTTAATCCTATCCTTTTAGGATACTTTCTCCGTACATTTGTTTTTGTAAAAATACAATCAGAATAATACTTATGAAAGCAAGATTTTTATTAGCCTCTTTATTTTTATCCATGGCCGGATTGTCGGCACAGACTTATCAGGTACCAGTATCGGAACAGGATGAACCGATGATGAAAGGAAAGTTTGAACCCACATGGAGTTCATTGGAAAACTATCAGGTGCCGGAATGGTTCCGTAACGTGAAATTTGGTATATGGGCCCATTGGGGACCGCAGTGTGTGGAAGGTTCAGGCGACTGGATGGCTCGTTCCATGTATATGGAGGGTACTCGTGAATATGAATATCATGTAAAACACTACGGACACCCGTCGGAAGTGGGTTTTAAGGATATTATTCCCTTGTGGAAGGCGGAAAACTGGGATCCGGACAAGCTGGTAGCCTTTTATAAGAAAATAGGTGCCCAGTACTTTTTTGCTTTGGGAAATCATCATGACAACATGGACTTGTGGGACAGTAAGTATCAGCCCTGGAATTCAGTGAATATGGGGCCGAAGAAAGATATTCTGGCCGGATGGGAGAAAGCGGCAAGAAAATACGGATTGTATTTTGGAGTCAGCTTGCATGCCGACCATGCGTGGAGCTGGTATGAGCCTTCTCAGCGTCATGACACGAAAGGTCCGAAGAAAGGAATTCCATACGATGGAAAACTGACCAAGGCAGACGGAAAAGGAAAATGGTGGGAAGGATATGATCCGCAGGATTTGTATGCACAGAACCATCCATTGAGTGAGAATAGCTGGGACAACGGAATGATTCACCGTCAGTGGGCTTGGGGTAATGGAGTTTGTGTGCCGAGCCAGGAATATTGTACAAACTTCTATAACCGTACACTCGATGTGATCAATCGCTATAATCCCGATTTGCTGTATTTTGATGTGACAGTAGCACCTTTCTATCCGGTGAGTGACGCGGGATTGAAGATTGCAGCTCATTTCTACAACCACAATATGGCTACTCACAAAGGGAAACTGGAAGCAGTGATGTTTGGTAAGATTCTCGATGAAAATCAGCGAAAAGCGCTGGTGTGGGATGTAGAACGTGGTGCTCCCAATAAAATTATCGATCAGCCGTGGCAGTCGTGCTCCTGCATTGGTGGATGGCATTACAATACGTCTATTTACGAGAAAAACGAATATAAATCAGCGGCATACGTAGCTAAACTGCTGGTAGACATTGTGAGCAAGAACGGAAATCTGTTGTTGAGCGTACCTCTGCGTGCAGATGGAACTTTCGATGAAAAAGAAGAGAAAATCCTGAATGAATTTGGGGTATGGATGAACATTAATAAGGAAGCTATTTATGATACGCGTCCGTGGGTAGTGTTCGGGGAAGGCCCGATTGCGGAAGAAGATATTCCGCTCAATGCTCAGGGGTTCAATGAAGGTTCTTACAGTCAGGCAGGAGCAAAGGAAATCCGTTTCACACAGACTCCGAAGTATTTGTATGCTACTGTGCTGGCATGGCCGGCAGACGGAAAGGTAAACATCAAGTCACTGGCTGCAGACAGTAAACTTTATGAGGGAAAGATTCGTAAGGTGGAATTATTGGGATACGGTAAAGTCGATTTTGTCCGTACCGCCGAAGGCTTGTCGGTTACGCTTCCTGCACAGCCGTTGAATCAGATTGCTCCCGTATTGCGAATCGCGAAATAATAAAATGTGGTAAGATGGAAGGATATAGAGTAAAAGAGTACGGTATGCCCGTCAAGCGGTATTGTCAGGCATTGGATTTGAAAAATAATCCGGAACTGATAGCGGAATACCGGAAGATACATAGTCGTGAAAAAGCCTGGCCGGAAATTCGGGCGGGAATCCGTTCAGTGGGGATATTGGAAATGGAAATCTATATCGTAGGCTGCAAGCTGTTCATGATTGTGGAAGCACCGCTTGATTTTGACTGGGATAGCGCGATGAAACGCCTGGCACAGTTGCCCAGACAGACAGAATGGGAAGACTATGTAGCGCGTTTTCAGGAATGTGTGCAGGGAAGCAGCTCTGCCGAGAAATGGCAGTTGATGGAGCGTATGTTTTATTTGTATGAATCTTAAAAAGTTATCACTATGGAATACCATGAAATAGGAAAGACGGGGATGAAGGTATCCTCTTTGAGTTTCGGAGCTTCTTCTTTGGGGGGAGTCTTCCATGACATTAGAGAAAAAGAAGGATTGGAAGCGGTGTTTACCGCCATTGATTTGGGGATGAATTTTATTGATGTGTCTCCTTATTACGGACATTATAAGGCTGAAACGGTATTAGGAAAGGCCCTGAAGGAGATTCCTCGCGACAAGTATTATCTCTCTACGAAGGTAGGACGTTATGGAAAAGACGGGGTAAATACCTGGGATTATTCCGGGAAGCGGGCTACGGAGAGCGTGTACGAAAGTATGGAACGCCTGCATGTGGACTATATCGACCTGATTAATGTGCATGACATTGAGTTTGCCGACTTGAATCAGGTGCTTAATGAGACTTTGCCGGCTTTGGTGGAGTTAAGAGAGAAAGGGGTAGTAGGCCATGTGGGTATCACCGACCTGCAACTGGAGAACCTGAAGTGGGTGATTGACCATTCACCGGCAGGGACGGTAGAGTCGGTACTGAACTTCTGTCATTATTGCTTGTGCGATGACAAGCTGGTCGATTTTCTGGACTATTTTGAATCGAAAGGTATTGGGGTGATCAGTGCCTCTCCATTGTCTATGGGATTGCTGACCGAAAGAGGTGTACCGTCATGGCATCCGGCTCCTCAGCCGTTGGTAGAGGCTTGCCGAAAGGCTATGGAGCATTGCAAGAGTAAGAATTATCCGATAGAAAAACTGGCCATGCAGTATGCTGTGAGCAATCCGCGCATTGCTACGACATTGTTCAGTACGGCCAATCCGCAGAATGTGAAGAAGAATGTGGCTTACATAGAGGAACCGATGGATGAAACTTTGGTGCGTGAAGTGCGTGAAATTATCGGCGACCAGTTCCGTGTAAGTTGGGCTAATTCTTAAAGGAGGAATTTGTATATGGGGTTTATAATAATCGATG
>OKRU01000928.1_pt1 | contig 29595 bp, 20 predicted proteins | sample 1601131 | NCBI WGS metagenome assembly OKRU01 (sample SAMEA3541558, study PRJEB24748) | human gut metagenome | biome: human gut; feature: human-associated habitat; material: faeces | place: China | collected 2012
CTGTAAAATAATATATCATTTTGTAAACAAAATTGCAATCATTAATATGAGAATTAAAAAAGAAATATGTGATAAAAATAGAATCCGGGAAGTGTTACGTTTCCCGGATTCTATTTTTAAGTGCCTTATCAATAATAAAATTGAAAATAAGAGATTATATTGAGAAAATGAATATATGCCAAAGACTATGGATAATCAAAGTTTCGCACATAATAGATATAATTACACGTACCATATTGTATTTATTCCAAATATAGAAAAAAGGTAATGTTGGGAAAATTGCGGAAAGACGTAGGAGAGATATTAGAAAAAGAAAGAAGATTCCGGGAATGTAATGTTTCTGGAATCTTTTTTGTTGGAACAAATACTAAATTTCGTAGAGTATTCTACTCTGCGAAAGTATAGAAAATATTCAGTTTTTCTAGTAATCCTGGGCATTCTGACGGCTTGAGCTGACGGCGAAAGAACAGCTTAAACGCTGCATATTCTGTCGTTTTAGTTCCATTGTCGGATGTACATAACGATTCATTGTAATGTTTACACTGGAATGTCCGAGAATTTCACTTAAACTTTTTATATCAAATCCGACTTCAACACATCGTGTCGCAAATGTGTGCCTAAGTGTATGAAAATTTGTTTCTTTAATTCCAGTTTCTTTCAATATACGTTTAAAATGATTCTGCAGCGTTCTTGGTTCGATACAGTAATCTTCCTGACAAGTAAGCATATATCCTTGTTTTTCGTGAATGGTATTTTTCAAAAGATTAACAATATCTTCTGGAATCGGAATTACTCGAATGGAACAATGGCTTTTGGGTGTTGTGAGCATTAATTTTGTACGTTGTTTTGCTGCATTTTCGACCTGCAGTCGCTGCATGGTCTGATGTACATAAATGGTATTTTCGATAAAAGAAATATCTTTCCATTGTAATGCACAGATTTCTCCGATTCTCAATCCTGTATAAAGACACAATAGAATTCCTATATTTTTAAGGGAAAGATGGGTACATAAATATTGACATAATTTCTCCTGTTCATGAATGCTGAAAATGTGAAATTCTCTGGCATTTTGTTTGATTATAATCTCTCTTGCATCACACGGTACATCCACTCCTTTTGCCTTTGCATAGCGAAACATATTTCTGACCAGCGACAGGACATCAGCAACTGTTTTTGCAGATAATCCCTGACGATTTTGCCCGCCGTTTTGAAGTAAATCCGAAAAAAATGAATTCAGACACTCTATGGTTAAATTATTGATCGGATAATTTCCAATTTCAGGAATTATGTAGGACTGGATCATATTTCTATATTTGATATAAGTAGAATCTTTTATTTGACATCTAATATCGGTTAACCACTCATTTGTTATATCTTGTAACAAAACGATTTCTTCTTTCAATTCTGCTGTCTGAAAATGCCCATTTTGTATATCTCTTTTAAAAGAAACCATTTTATTTTTTACTTCTCGATATGATTTCGCATAAATATATCCATAAATTGCTTTGTTGTTTGAATCGTATCCTTTAATATATCTTCCTTCCCACCTGCCATCTTTACGCTTATAAATATTTTCTCCCTTTCTTGGCATAACTTATAACTCCTTTCTATGACGGATATTTTGACGGCAAATATCCATATAATATAAAAAATAATACTTCTAAAGCAGGGTTTTCTGTTTCGATCGTGACATATTTTTTCAAATTTCATATTCAAACAAAGTTTTTCAAAGGATTTTCGTATTTATCAGCAAAATTATCCAAATTTATTGATACATATATTGACATTTTAAGTGACGTTTTGTAAAATTAAGTAGAAATTTGATATAAAATCCTATAATTTTGAAATCGCAGAGTAGAATACTCTGCGAAAAAATAATCAGGATTAAATTAAAATTTATTTTAACACTTAAATGTTCTGAAAATATGAAATAAATAGGTTGAAAAAATAAAAAAGTATAATTTTTTCATAATTTTCTGCACATAAGGGAGGAGATAACAACGGAAAAATTCAATATTAGCTATGGCATGCTGACAAGTTCCGGGGAGCGAAAAGCCAACGAAGATTTTCTGGATATTCTTATCAGCTCGGATCGTCAGGATTTTATCTTGTGTGACGGTCTGGGCGGACATGGAAATGGGGATGTGGCATCCAGATTTGTGACGGAAACCATAAAAGAAGCCCTGGAAAAGGAAATGAGTGTCGAAGAGAGCATTATGGAAGCACAGGAAAAGCTCCTGGAGAAGCAGAAGGCAGAGCATGCGGAGAATTCCATGAAGACGACCGTGACCTGCCTTGAGCTGTCGGGAAATAAAGCAAGATTTGCACACGTCGGAGATTCCAGGATCTACCATTTTGAAAAAGCAAAGTACGTGCAGAGAAGTCAGGATCACAGTGTTCCGCAGATGCTGGTAAATCGAGGGGATATCAAAGAGAAAGACATCAGGCACCACGAAGACCGAAGCCGTCTGCTACGTGTGATGGGAACGGAATGGGACAGTCCTAAATATCAGGTGGTCGATGATATAAAACTGACAAACCGCAGCAGCTTTTTATTATGCAGCGACGGATTCTGGGAGCTGATTGATGAAAAACAGATGTGCAAACTTTTGAAAAAGGCAGCGGATCCGCAGGACTGGCTTGGAAAAATGGAAGAGATTGTGCTGAAAAACGGAACAGGCACAAACATGGATAATTATTCGGCGATTGCAGTGTTTGTAAGATAAAACGATCGCCTGAAAGGAAAGAAAAAATGATAAGACGATGTAGCAAAGGGCACTGGTACGACACAAGTACCAACAAGGTATGTCCGCACTGTAAACTGGAAAGTGAAAAGCTTGGAATCGGTATTCAGGATGTGGAAGAAGATGACCGCACGATATCGATTGCGGATGTCGGTTTATCGCTGGGAGATGAGCTGGGAGCCATTATCGGCAATTCGGTGGGAAATCCGATCACCGGAACAGCGATACCGGGCAGCATGGCGAGCGGAGAGGACGATGATAAGACAATTTCCTTTGGGTTTTTCGGAGATACCAGACAGCAGCCGGTGACAGGATGGCTTGTCTGCATGACAGGAAATGAGCGTGGAAAAGATTATCGTCTGCATGCGGGCAAAAATTTTGTCGGCAGAAGTCCGTCGATGGATGTGGTGATGGTGGATGACAAAAAGATTTCGCGGGAAAAGCATTGTTCCGTGATCTACGATCCGAAAAGCGATTCTTTTTATGTGGCAGCAGAATCAGGAAATCTGGTTTATCTGAACGATGAGCTTCTGGAATCTACTGAGGAACTGGAACAGGAAGACAAGATCACGATCGGAGATACGAGTTTTATATTTATACCATTCAGCAGGGGGAAGAGAAAATGGAAAAACGAATAACAGGAATTCTTGCAGCATTTATGCTGGCGGTGCTGGCAGGCTCAGGCATGGTACAGGCAGCTGCTATAGGGACACCGTATGTGGCAGAACAGGCCATCGGTAAAGCACCAAACATGAAAGCCTATGTAACCGGTTCAAAGATGAAAAAAGATGCAGCGGTAACCGGCAAGATCGGTGATATCGAACTTACGCAGAATGGCGATATCACTACCTTTCAAAAAAGCGGCGAAAAGATGAATTATATCATTTTAATGGATAATTCTGGTTCCGTAAATGAAACACAGTTTGCAGAAGCAAAAGAACAGCTGAAAAATCTGAGAAAATCGCTGAAAAAAGGCGATGAGATGACACTTTACACCGTTGGAACGGACAATGCCGGCGGCGAAAAAACACAGGTTTTTGCCAGAAAGGTACAAGGCAAAGACAAAGAGAAAAAAGAACAGAAAAGCGACTGCAAAAAAATAGAAAAAATTCCGTATCTGAAATCGGCGAATATCAAAACCGTTTTGTACCGTTCGATCAATCAGATCCTCAAAGAACAGGCATCACCGGAAAAAAGAACCGTTCTTCTGCTGATCACAGACGGAGAGGACGATTCTCAGGGAAAAGATATTAATAACGTTTCTACAGCCAAAACAGTAAAAGAAGCATCCATTCCGGTATATGGAATCATGCTCAACCGAAAACCTCCGAAGTCCGGCAGTTCTGCAGAAGCAGATGAAAAGATTTCCTATACAAGAAATCAGATTCTGGAAGAGAAAAACAGCCGTGGATATTATTACGACTGCAGCGTGGAAGCCACACCGGAAAGTGTCGATGCCGCATTTAAGACACTGACTACACTGTGGCAGAAAGAAACTTATGTGGTGAATCTGACAGCTTCCACCAATCAGACGGCAGGCCGTGGAAAACTGGCACTGACTGTGAATAACTCCGCTGTCGGAAAAATTTATGTGGACTATTCTGCTTATGATAAAGACAGCGATGCCCCGGTACTTACCAGTGATGTCGAAGAAGTGAGCAGCAATTCTATCAAATTTTCCATTCAGGATCAAAACGGTGTCAACAACATGGATGCCAACGAAGCAGCCAACTATATGATTCAGACTGTTTCCGATAACGGAGAAGGCAAAGTATGGTCGATTGAATCGATCAATACAGCAGCATCCGGCCATCAGATCACAGTTACGCTGACAACCAGCGAAGAACTTTATAATGACAGCTATACGCTGCATCTGACCAACATCCGTGATAAATCACAGGATCAGAATGAGATGGATGTCACCGCAGAGTTTACAATCACAACCGGTCTGGATGCAAAAAAAGTGGAATTCCAGAACATGATCAAATCTTACTGGTGGATCGGACTGATCGTTCTGGTCGTGATCATCGGTGTGATTATCGTGATTGTGATTCGCAGAAAAAAAACAGAAGTAGTCGGTGTCGATCCGGATGAACTGGAAAAAGCAGACAGCAAGAAAATCCGCCTGACGATTACCGACCGTGCAGGAATGATCAAAGATGTGGAATGGAATGTAGAAGGAAGCCTGTTTGTAGGACGTTCCGATATCTGCAATATTTTCTTTGACGATGACCGTTTATCCAAACAGCACTTTGTTATAGAAGTCAACAAAATGGGCTGCTACATCGTCGATCTTGAATCAACAAACGGAACCTTTGTAAATGGCGTCAAGATCACGAACCGGAGAATGCTTCTGGATGGCGATGTGATCACGGCAGGAAGAGAAAAGTTTGTATTCCATCTTCCAAAGCAGCAGCTAGAAACACAGGATGTTGTTTCGGAAGAAGGCAAATAGAAGAGGGGGTGGAAACAGACGATGTTTGGAATAAAAAGAAAAAAAGCAGTGCAGCCGGAGCCGATACCGCAGCCGATGCAGAGCAGACCAGTGATCCGCACGGTTCCGCAGATGACCACACTGGCACGAAGTTCCGTCGGAAACCGAAATTATCAGCAGGATGCCCTGTATGTCAGTGACAGCAAGATTCTGGCAGCAAATAAAAAGACAAGACTTCTGGCAGTTGTATGTGACGGAATGGGCGGAATGGCAGACGGAGGAAAGGCAAGCCGCACCGCAATCCAGATGATGGTGCAGGGATTTAAAAATATTGAAAAAGCACCACAGGTCAATATACCGGCATTTTTTCAGCAGGGAATCTATGCGATCGATCAGGTAGTCAGCGCTTTCCCGAAGGAAAACGGAAGAGGATCCGGAACAACGATGGTGGCATGTATTGTAGAAGACAATAAATTATACTGGGCATCCGTGGGCGACAGTCGTATCTATATCATCCGCAATCATCAGATGCAGCAGGTGACGCGTGACCACAACTACTGGCTCAGACTGCAGGAAAAAGTGGCAGCCGGTCAGATGACAATGGAAGAAGCGATGGCACAGCGTCACAAAGAAGCACTGATCAGTTATCTCGGCATGGGAAATGTCTCTTTGATGGACATCAATACAGAGCCGTTTACCATGCAGTACGGCGATATGATCATGCTTTGCAGTGATGGCATAACCAAGACACTTCCGGATGCCCAGATAAAAAAGATCATTTTGGCAGACGAAGTCAGACCGGCTCAGAAGGCAGAAGCTCTGGTAGAGGCAGCAACACATGCAAATTCACATTCACAGGATAACACTTCCGTGGTGTTGGTCCACTACGAAGAAGTTGATATAAAAAAACATCATTAAAAGAAAAAATAAATGGAAGCACGAAATGTGCAGGAAAGGAGAAACATTATGAATTTATGCAGATGTGAGAACGGACATTTTTACGATAAGGAGAAATACCCAACCTGTCCACATTGTAAGGGAGGAAGTGCAAGTGACGAAAAACGAACAGTGTCCTGGTGGGATAAAAATGGAAGTGATGGAGCTACGGTACCTGTAGATAATATACCTGATAAACCGTCGATTTCTGTACAACAGAAGGAAAATCCGTTTGAAAAAGAAGGGGTCGGATCCCAACCGGCAGTTCAGCAAATTCCATTCAACACTCCGCCGGCTGTAAGAGGATTTTCAGCCAACGATATAACAATAGGAGGCGATAACGGAGATACGCCAACCGTACCTTGGGATCCGAATCAGAGCGGAGACGACGATGATGGCTATACCAAAGGATATTTTGATGATGCCTTTAAAGATATGACAAAAGAATCAGCAAACAGACAGACAGTACCGGGAGTACAGACACCGGCACCACATGTCAACAAAGTATCCACACCTTGCGTGGGCTGGCTGGTTGCACTGGGCGGCGAACATATCGGAACAGATTTCCGCCTGAAAGTCGGAAAGAACTTTATCGGACGCAGCCCGAAGATGGACATTGCCCTGACAGAAGACAAGAGCGTTTCCAGAGAACGTCACGCTATCGTTGTATATGATCCGAAGTCAAATATGTATCTGATCCAGCCGGGTGACTCCAGCAGCCTTGCATATCACAACAACAACCTGCTTCTGACACCGGAAAAACTGGAAGCATATGACATGATCACGGTAGGTGATGTCAACCTGCTGTTTATGCCGCTGTGCGGTGCAAAATTCAGCTGGGGAAGCGTGCTGGATGAACTGAAAAAGAAACATGAATAACAGATAAGAGGAAAGAAAATGGAGCGTTTCGCAAAAAAATTCCGGGTAATGGGCAGCATCTGCATTTTGCTGGAGCTGGTCACGCTGTTTCTGCCGTTTATGAAACGGGTGCAGGAAAATTATCCGGAGGATATATGGAGCCGACTGGATTACATTCAGGGGGCGATCGGTATATTTATCGGAAATGTAAGAGCGGATCTTCCACAGACCTTTACGACGACGCAGGCGGCATGGATTCTCGGACTGATGGCACTGCCGCTTGTCATTGCCGTCGCAGCGTGCGTATGGGGGATCGTTGGAGATCACAAACAGAGAGTGAGCAGCATTCTTATTTTTCTTGTTTTTCTGCTGGATATCATAATGTTTGCAACAAAAGGAAATTTTCTGCTGCAGGGCGAAGAAGGTCAGTCGTACCTTATGGGAAATGGAAGTATGTATGCACTGATCATTTCAGGAGTCAGTTCCGTATTCTCCGTGCTGGCATGGATCGCAACGCCGAAGATTGTCAAAGAAACATCGGATGAGATACCGCAGGTAGCAGAGATCAAACAGCAGCAGGTAGAGGCAAAATACAACGTAATGCTGGAAGAACAGCCGGAAAAACCGCAGGCAAAACAGCAGATGCCGCCGCATGGTGTGCTGGTCGGTATACAGGGACTTTATGCCGGAGCCGAGATCGCCATGAAGGACGGAGAAGAGATCCGACTTGGAAGAGCAGAAGGAAATCACCTGATCTTTACCGGACAGAGAAGTGTCAGCCGTAACCACTGCAAGATCCGCTGGAACGAAGCAAAACAGAGCTATCTGTTTCTGGACTATTCCAGCAGCGGAACTTACCTGAATGGTTCGCAGGACTGTCTTCCGCAGAATCTGGAGATCGAAGTGCCGTGCGGCAGTCAGATCGCACTGGGAAACAGAGAAAATATTTTTTTATTGAAATAAGGGAGCAAAAGTATGAGTGAATTGTGCATGAATTGTTTTAGCGTTAAGGGTGCATATGAAGTATGCCCTTACTGCGGTTATGTAGAAGGAACTCCTCCAAAGCAGCCACATTACCTTACCCCGGGAACCATCCTGGGGAATCGGTTTATTGTGGGGACTGCGATTGGTGTGGGAGGATTCGGAATTACCTATAAATGTTTTGACATGACCCTCGGTGTCGTGGTTGCAGTAAAAGAATTTTATCCGGCAGGTCTTGTAAACCGTGCACCGGGAGAATCCAGAGTCGGTCTGCTTTCCGGTGACAAAAAAGGCCAGTTTCAGGAGCAGCTCCAGCGTTTCCTTCTGGAAGCACAGAGCGTGGCACAGTTCGGAAAAGCCAAAGACATCGTAAACGTTTTTGATTTCTTTGAAGAAAACGGAACGGCCTACATCGTAATGGAATACATAGATGGTGTACTTCTGAAAGATTATCTGGACAAACAGGGCGTGATCGCTCCGGATGCAGCCATGAGCATTATCATGCCGATCATCGAGGCGGTCAAAAAAATTCACAGTAAAGGAATCATTCACAGGGATATCAGCCCCGACAATATTTTTATTGCCGATGAAAATACCATCAAAATCTTTGACTTTGGTGCAGCACGTTTAAATAACAGCAAAGAAGGTATGGCGGCAGAACCGGTGATCAAAGTCGGCTATTCTCCGCTTGAGCAGTATCGGGATAAGAGCCGCCAGGGATTTTATACGGATGTTTATGCCGTAGGAGCCATTCTCTATCAGATGCTGACCGGAGTCAAACCGATCGAATCCACTGAGCGAGAATTTAAAGATGAACTGAAATCACCAAGAGAACTCGGCGTCAAGATCAGTGCAAACACAGACCGTGCCATTATGGAGGCACTGGCCGTCAGACCGGAACTGCGTTTCCAGGGCATCCAGGAATTCCAGGAAGCACTGCAGAATAAAAGAATCGCAGAAAATCCAAAAGAAAAACTGAAGAAAAAACGAAGAACCAGAAACTGGGCGATCGCTTTAACAGCAACAGCAGCGATGGCAGTAGCCGTCGGAATCGGACTGTATTCCACCGTTCTGAAGCCACAGGCATCCATCTTTGAAGCCGAGATAAAAAAAGATACAACCATTGTAGTCTGGGTAGAAAACAAAGATCAGAAAAAACAGATCGATGAACTGGTGAAGAATGGATTTAAAAAAGGCACGACTTCCTATCCGGATGAAAATATCCAGAAAATGCAGAGCGAAGATGAAAAAGTCCAGGTTCAGATCGAAGTTAAGAAAGATATGGAACAGGCACTGCAGAAAGCAGACGAACTTCCGAATATGTTCCTGACGGATCATGTGACAGATCTCTCCGACTACAAACTGGTTTCTCTGAAAGAGAATGTTTACGATTCCCTGGATAAAAATGCTTATCTGTTTTTACCGGAAAACGAAGAAATGTTCGGAGAGATGAAGGAAATCCCAACTGGGCTTGACACCCTTCTGCTCTATTCCTGCAGTTTTGAGTACAACAAGGACAATACACTGACAGATTCCTGTTTTATGGACCGAACAGACAATACCATTAAACTTTCAGAGCTGATCGCAGAAGATCCAAAGAAGGCAACAGAGAATCCGGAGGATTCGAGTATGCTGAACAATCAGTATGCAGCAGTATTAGATGATGACAGTCTGTCAAATGTCCTGCTGCTGAACAATGAGATTTCCTGGAAGAAAGTGGCATCTAAAAAAGCACTTCCGGATGACACGATGATCAGAAATCTTTCTTCCCTTCAGACTCTGCGTGTGACTGCACAGAACGGAACAGAAAAAGACAGCGATAAATATCAGATCAACAAAGGAAAGAAGAAACAGAAAGTTTACGGAAGCAACATTCTTGCGGGAGTTGCTTATCGCAAAATCATGAACAATGCAAGAGACAACAAAGGAGAAGGTGCAAATACACTGAAAGATTACAAGACCTATGTTGTAACGGATGAAGAGGGCAAAATGCTGGTTGAATTTTCAGAACGTTATGCGATCACGCAGGCATCCAGCACTGACCAGCAAACGGCATGCATGCGTCTTCTGTGGGTTATGTTGAGCGAGGCCGGTCAGACACAGAAAAACCAGCAGCAACAGACAACCTATCCGATCATGCGGAGCGTATTTGAGAAATTCCAGACCTACAATGCAGGTTACGAAGGATTCAGCGAACTGGAGCAGGCCAGAACCCAGTGCATCACAACAGGACCGAATAACCGGGAACTGCTCAGGTTTGTGTCAGGAATTGGCAAGAAACAGAAGGTGGAAGGAATTAAAAAATACACGGACAGTTATGCAGAGAATTAAGGGAGCGTGAGTATTTTGGAAAAACAATTCGAAAAGCCGATGAAATGGTATAAATTTGTGATTTATTTTCAGTTGTTTGCGGCAGCAGTTTTTAATGTTGGAGCGGGAATTATCTTTTTTACAGGTTCGCACTATGGGTTGGACAGTTTTGAACTGAAATTGTTTTATGGAGTGTTAAGTAATTTAAAAACACTGGATATCTGTATGGGAATTGTATCTATTTTTCTTGCTGTTTTTGCAATTATTGTAAGACAGAAACTGGCACATTTTGATGAGCAGGGGCCGAAACTATACTTAAGTTATCAGCTTATTACCGTTGGAGCAAATTTACTGTATATAGTGATAGCAACGGTAATTGTATATCAGGCATTTGGTGACAGTTCAGGTGATGTATGGAATATGTTTACCGGTGCATATGCAAGCTGCGGAGCCGGCATTTCCATGTATCTTGTAAACAAGGTTTATTTTAACAATCGAAAAGAATACTTTGTCAATCATGGAACTTCCGATATACCGGGAGAGAAAAATGTGATTCCACAGCCGCCGAAGAATGAAGTACCGGCACAGCCAGGAGAAAATCCGCATTATGTACCAGTACAACCGCAGCCAGGAGAAGATCCGCATTATGTACCAGTACAACCACAGCCGGAACAGAAACATGGTGTACTTGTTGGACTGTGCGGTCTCTATGCCGGAGCGAAAATTGAGATGAAGGACGGAGAAACGATCACATTCGGACGGGCAGATGATAATAATCTGATTTTTGAAAATGAAAACAGAATCAGCAGACATCACTGTATCGTTCGCTGGGACGCACAGAGACAGAAATATATTTTCAGGGACTACTCAAGCGGCGGAAGCTACATCAACGACCAGCAGGACTGCCTGCCGCAGAACCTGGATCTGGAAATCGCCTGCGGAAGCAAGATCGCTCTTGGAAACAACGACAATGTATTTTTATTCCAGTAGCAAAAGGAGGAAAAAGAATATGAAGAAAAAAATAGTTGCGTATCTCTTATGTATGGCAATGGGAGTCTCCCTGCTGCCGATGCCGGTTACACAGGCGGCTGATCAGGGGGCAGTGGTGTATGAAGAAGAGACAATGGCAGGAACGGAAGCAGACACGGCGACAGATACCAGAACAGAAATTAGTTTTAATGAAAAGCAGTATTTGGAAATGAAAACACCAGGTAAGGACTGGACATCCCAACAAGCAACAGAAACAGTTAAGTTTTCAGAAAATGATGAAAATTACAGTATAGATTCAGTATCCTGGTATGATATCACCAATAACGTAGACAACAAAAATCCTATGAAAGATGAGGAAAAATTTCAGGAAGGGAATAACTATACTGCCAAAGTAACTTTAAAAGTAAAAGATGATGAAAAAAAATTTGGTGACGATAGTAAATCTATTAAAATCAAAGTAGATCAGAGTGACGCAAAAGAGTTTGAGGAAAAGGATATAGAAATATCAGATGATGGAAAGAAGATGACATTGAGCTATAGTTTTTCTATAGAGCATGTGCATACATATCAAGCAGCGTGGACCTGGAAAGCTGATTATACAGAGGCAACATTGAAGATTTCTTGTACATCTTGTGGAGCAATTCAAATGGAGGACATAACAGTATCTTCGCAGAAATCAATAACCGAGAGTCCAACCTGTATAAAGCCGGGAACAAAAACTTATACAGCAACAGTAAAAGTGAATGGACAGAGTTATAGTGATATACAAACAGTAGACATACCGGCAACCGGACATAAAATGACAATAAAAGAAGAAAGCTGGGAATATAGTACAGACGGTCAAAACTGGGAAGCTATTGACGAAAATACCAAGCTGAGTGCGGAAGAAGCAAAGAACGTGAAAGTTCGCTGTACCCCAATCACAAAATGTGAGAAAGATGATAAGACAGAAAAAGGAACCGCAATTACAGGAAGCAAGGTAGAGAAAGAGAGTCAAGAGCCAGGATGTACCGAAGACGGCTATTACACGTATGAAGCCACTATAACAGATGAACAAGGAAATTCAACAAAAAAGACTCAGAAAGTAGTCATTAAAGCAACCGGTCATGATATTGAAACAATCGAGGCAGTATCAGCAACGTGTGATAAAGATGGAAACATCGAGTACTATCAGTGTAAAATTTGCGGAAAGTACTTCTCAGATGCAGATGGAAAGAACGCAATCGAAGAAGGTAGCTGGATAGTAAAAGCAACCGGCCATAAGCTTGAAAAAACTGAGGAAGTAGCTGCAACCTGTGAAAAAGACGGAAATGATGCATACTACACCTGTAAAAACGAAAACTGTGGAAAGTACTTCTCAGATAAAGAAGGAAAGAACGAGATCAAAAAAGATAGCTGGGTACGTAAAGCAACCGGTCATCAGATTGTTGAGGAAGTCAAAAAGCAGCCAACGAAAAAGGCAGAAGGACAGCTGGTAAGACACTGCAAAAATTGTGACTATGTAAAAGAAACACTGGCTCTTCCTAAGAAAGAGATTACGATTTATGTCGGTGCAAAAGCAAAAGAGGTACCGAAGGTAGCCAGCACTTATAATACTTCAGATTACAGAATAGCATATGTAAAAGCAAAAAATGCAAAGAAGTATGAAAAGTATTTCAATTTAAAAAATGCGAACAAAAACGGTAATCTGAAAGTAACGATCAAGGCTAATTCAAAAAAACTTTCACAGGTGAAGCTGAAAACTGTTCCATTGAAAGTAACTGTAGCCGGAAAAGAATATAAAACAAATGTGAAAGTGAAGATTAAAAAGCCGCAACTTGCTAAAAATGCAATTACGAAAGAAAAGATAGAACTTGGAGGCGTAAAAGGAACACGTTATCGTTTTAAGTTCAATATAAAAGGTGCAACAAAAATTAGAATGCGCATAAAGGAAATGAAAGTTTTTGACAGTACTTTTGATCGTTATATGAGCAGTCCAAAGAGTAATACAAAAGATTATTATTTGAATGTAAGGGAAGCAGACATAAAGAAGTATGGAAAAGCAGATAAACTTACCCTTGAAATTGTTGTTTATTATGGAAAAAATGTTTCTGAAAAGTTTACAAAGAGGATATAATCCAACCTTTGAAGGAAAGGAAGAAAAATATGTTAAAAACAAATAAAAACTTAAAAAAAGCAGCAATGGCATTGGCAGTATGTGCCACAGTTTTTACTGTACCGACACCGGTATCCGCAGCAAAACCAAGTACCGCAACAGTCAAAAGAGCTTATGAAAAATATGCATCAAAAAAACTGTTATCCAAATCAAAATATCCATATGGAGCATACACTTTGTATGACATTAACCGGGATGGTGTGCCGGAAATGTTTTTTGAATATATGAGCGGTGCAAGATCAGGGTTTAAAATCTATACCTACAAAAAGAAAAAAGTGGTAAGTGTAAAATCTTCAACAGGAATCAGCTGCATTTATTATAATTCAGGCAAAAAACAGATCTGCATTTTAACTTCCAGTGGGGCATCGGATAACACTTATACATGCTATAAACTAAGCGGCAAAAAATTAAAGAAGGTTGTGCAGTATAAGAGTGTTTCATCAGGAAGCGGAATGAAGTTTTATAAAAATAAGACAAGAATTTCAGGAAATCAGTATATGTCCTATGTAGGAACATTTGATAACTGGAATACAGTCAGGGCTCATTAAGAGAAAAATAAGTCGGAGTTCATGTTCCGATATCAGCAGAAAAAGAAAGGAACGAAAGAGATATGAAATTATGCATGGGTTGCATGAATGAGATAGAAGATCATCTTTCTACATGTCCGTATTGTGGATTTAATGAGACGGCACTTCGTCAGGAATCTTACTATCTCGATCCGGGTACGATCATCGGTGGAAAATACATCGTCGGACGAGTCCTGAGCTATGGCGGACATACGGTGTCATACATGGGAATGGATGCAGAAAAAAACAGAAAAGTAATTGTAAAAGAATACCTTCCGAGTGATTTTTCCACCCGCTCGGAAGGGGAAAAAGAAGTTACGATTTATTCCGGAGACGGTCAGCAGCAGTTTGAACAGGGACTGACCAATTTCCTGAATGAGGCAAATCGTATCCAACATCTGCGGAATATAAATGGAATCGCAAAAGTTTATGACTGTGTTTCTGAGAATGAAACCGGTTATGTGATTTCAGAATATGTAGAAGGACATACATTAAAAGAAATTCTCGAAAACGGAAAACGTTATTCAGCAGAAGAAGCAGCAAACTTTATCTGCAAAATTCTGCAGGGATTAGTTGAAGTGCACCGCATGGATATCGTACACTGTGATATTTCACCGGAAACCATTATGGTTACAAATTCCGGTGATATCAAACTGACCGATTTTGGTGCGACACGTTATGTTACTACAGCAAATTCGAAGAGTCTGTCGATTATCCTGAAAAGAGGATTTGCACCGGAAGAGCAGTATCGAAGCAGAGGTGTACGAGGACCGTGGACGGATGTATACGCACTTGGTGCAGTTATGTACGATATGATTACCGGAACAGTTCCGCAGGAATCGGTAGAACGTGCATTATCGGATGATTTGAAAGAGCCGTCAAAGCTTGGAATTTCAATTCCGAAAAATATGGAAAATGCTCTGATGAATGCCCTGAATGTTTATCAGAAAGACAGAACACCGTCTGCAGAAGCATTTCTTGCAGAGCTGAACAGCCGGGAAGTAAAACGTATAAAGGTAAAACAGCAGAAAAATAAAACAGGAAAAATTCCAGTCTGGGCCAAAACTCTGGTAGCAGGACTTGCCTGTGTGGTAGTGGCCGGAGGTGTATATATCGTAAAAAATACACGAAACAGCAGTACTGTGATTGCTACAAATGCAATTACTATGGTAGATTTAACCGGGCAAACAAAAGAAGAAGTTCAGGATTCTATTGAAAAATTAAAAGAGCAAGGACTGGAAGTAGAACTTAAAACGGAGGATGCTGGCACGGTTTTTGATCTGGATAAACCGGATGGCACGGTAGCATGGCAATCTTTAAAAGCAGGTGAAATACTGTATGATCCAAAACAAAAAGAGAGCAGTACGGAAGAAAATCAGACGGAAAAGGCACAGGACAGTATAGTTATTCGGATAAAATGGAATAGTCAAACACAGCTTAATTATAATGATATTGCTAACATGAATGCTTATGCGATGGCACAAAAATTGCATATTGATACTACTAATGAAGAGCAGTTTGTTGGTGAAGAAGTAAAAAAAAGTGACAAGCATTATTATTATGAGCTGGATTCTATTGAGATATCTGGGAAGAACATCACAAAAGATGAATTGGAAAAGAAGGAAAACAAAGATGAAATTTTAAATTATAATAAAGATAAAGTTAAGATTCATTATTATTATTTAAAAAAGTTTTTCTATTGGGATTCTCTGCCTGATTTTGTGGGAGAAAATATTAATAGTTTGGCAAAACAGAAGATATATAAATATGAAAATGAGAAGAGAACAAAAGTTGGCAGAAAATCACTGAAAAAGTCGGGAATGATTGATGATTGCTATTATGCAATTGAAGGACAGTGTGATGAAGGATACATTGTCGATCAAACGGTGGATCCAGGTGAGAAATATGACCAGTCACAACCTAAAGATAAAATATTGACATTGAAAACAGTAGGACATATTTTAAACTACAAAGAAAAAACAGTGAAAGACTTTCAAGGCGAGTTGAGAGAAGCAGGTTTTGGAAAATATGGATATCAGTATGCAACACAGGGAGATGTACCGGAATATATTACAATACCTGATGATGAAATAATTCTAAATGTAAGTGTATATGATAATGACAAAGATCCTGGACGTGAAGGTACTCCAGAGAAATATTTTGAATGGAAAGAGGGGGATGCTGAGCCAGAGACCTCACATTTATTCTTTGTAATTACCATTGCAAATCCAGTGAATCCAACTCCGAGTAGATCTGGAAATGATAACAGTGGAAGTTACAGTGCCCCAAGTTCAGGATACGATAACAGTGGAAGTTACAGTGCCCCAAGTTCTGGATACGATAATAATGAGAGTGATGATAGAAGTCTAAGAGAGTATGGATATTAAATAGGAGACGAGGAGTAGAGATAATGAAACTTTGCTATCATTGTATGTCGCAAATCTCCAATGACAAAGTCTCTACCTGTCCTGTGTGCGGCAAGAGTCTGGATCCGGAGGAGCAGAAGCCGCGTTTCCTGAAGCCGGGGACGGTTCTTGGAGGGAAGTTTATTGCCGGGTATCATCTTGGTTCCGGTGGTTTTGGGAACACTTACATTGGCTGGGATCAGGTTTTGCAGAGGAAGGTTGCGATTAAGGAGTTTTATCCGGAACAGTACTGCGGCAGGGGGCAGGATGGCCTGACGGTCGTGGTGACGGATGAGAGATTGATTTCACGTTATCAGCGTGGACTGCAGCAGTTCCTTGTTGAGGCAAGGAACGTTGCTGCCCTGCATGATGTGCAGGGCGTGGTAGAGATTTCGAATTTCTTTGAAGAGAATGGAACCGGTTACATTATTATGGAGTATCTGGAAGGAATGGATGTGAAAACGATCCTGCAGAAATCCGGAAATAAGAAGGATTATGAATGGAGCAGAAGAGTCATTCTGACGGTACTTTATACTTTAAAAGAAGTTCATAAAAGGGGGGTGCTTCATCGTGATATTGCCCCTGACAATATTTTTGTTACAAAAGAAGGTATTGTAAAGCTGATCGATTTCGGAGCGGCGAAAAATGTCACTGTCATGGACAGCAGCAAGGATGTCTGGCTGAAATCCGGATATGCACCGATCGAACAGTATCGCAATACATTTGAGCAGGGTCCATATACCGATCTCTATGCGGTGGCGGCACTCTTTTATCGAATGCTGACCGGTCAGAAGCCAGTTCCGGCCATAGATCGTCTGGAGAAAGATCCGCTGGTTCCGCTGTCTGATATGGGAATTTCGATTCCGCAGCAGGCAGAGATGGCGATCATGGTGTGCCTGAATATTATGCCAGAGTACCGACTCCAGAGTGCGGAAGAATTTATGGAGGCTCTTGACGGCAAGTTCTTTATTCCGGTTTACGAGCCGACCTGGATTTTGCCAAAAGAGAAGCCGAAGGGAATCAAAGCGAAGATAGGTGCTCTGCCGGTTGGGGCAAAAGTAGCAATCTGTCTGCTTGGTATTGCACTGATCGGCGGCACCGGAATCGGTGTAATGTCAGCTTTTAACAATCAGACACAGACCAGTATGGAAAATGTCCAGCAGGTTCTCATGATGGATCTGAAAGGTAAGACAAGGGAAGAGGCAAATAAAGAGATTGAAAAACTGAATCAGAATTATGGATGGGATTTGAAAGTAGATACGTCAGCGACTGTTTTTGATCCTTCCAAAGAGGTGGGTACGGTAAGTGAACAGTCTGTCCCGGCAGGAACAGTTCTTTATGATGCATCAGAAAATGCCGAACAGCAGGCAAAGGCAGCAGATCTGACTTATACGAACAATGGATTACATACGCAGGTGTCCGGTACAATCAAACTTATATTGTATAGTCGATCTATACGTTACGGTGAACTTAAAGGTATGGATGCCTATACCATTGCAAAGAAGATGGGACTTGATACAAAAGATAAAACTCGCTTTATTGCAAAAGAGAGTGGTGGAAAGAAATATTATGACCTGCTTTCTTTACAGATCGGTTCTGAAAAAGTTACAAGCGGTGAGATCAATAAAGCTGAGAACAGGTACAAAACATTTGAATATAGCGATGATCTGAAAATCTACTATTATGTGACGGACTTTTTCTATTGGAAACAGCTTCCTGATTTTACTGGTTATCAGAGAGTTGATATGATTCCGAAACAGCAGCTGTACCGATACAGCGATGAAAACAAGAAAAAGAAAGTTGGTAAAAAATCTATCGAACGATCCAGTTTTCTTGATAAAAATTATTACACGCTCAAAGGTGTGCATGAAGTAAATGACATCGTTGGTCAGAACGTAGCAGCAGGAAAGAAATACGATGAATCAAACCCGGGAGGTACAATCCTGAAAATTAAAGTAATTGGAAAAGTGTTTGATTACGAAGGAAAAACCGCAGAAGAATTTATAGAAGAATTAGAGGCAGAAAATTTCTACTATTATGGAATCAGGACCGAGTCTGATGAAGGAGGAGATTTAAGCTGGAAGATTTCGAAAGTAACGATGCATTTTCCTACCTGGGATGAGAACGGAAAAATGGCGGAAGGTGCTGATCCACTAGACTTTGTCAGTGGAGATGATCGAATCAGAGTTTATTTTGACATAGTGGTCAAAGAGCCGGAAAAAGAAACACCAAGTACTTCAGCACCAAGTAATCGAAGCAGTGGAAGTTACAGTGCCCCATCATCAGGATATGATAACAGCGGAAGTTACAGTGCCCCATCATCAGGATATGATAACAGCGGAAGTTACAGTGTACCGTCGTCAGGAAATAGTAGCAGTGACGGATGGTTTGATAATGGTGATACGGTAGGAAATTCTTCTAAACCACAGGGAGAGAGCAATGTGCCTTCAAATAATGGCGAAAGAGGATTTGACGATTCTTCAGCAGACGACAATTCATCTACAGGCAGAGAGGCTGATGATTTTTTAGCGATTATTCCATAATTTTTTATGAAGCAAATAACAACGCAAAGGGGTGAGAATCAAAGTGGGAAAGCGATTAGTCAATCCGGATAGTCTCTGTATGGGATGCATGACGGAATTGCAGTGGCCGGGGGTGCCGTGTCCGAAGTGTGGATTTGATATTCGGAAGTATCAGAAGCCGAAGAACAGTCTGCCGCCGTACGAGATTTTGAACGGAAAATATTTGCTTGGCAGAGTCCTTGGCATAGGCGGCTTTGGAATCACTTACATTGCGTGGGATTTTTATCAGGCGAAGCGTGTATGTGTCAAGGAGTATTTTCCGAGGGAGATCGCTGTTCGAAATATTTATGGACACACGTATTCAGAGCAGCTTTCGGTTTCTCTTCTATGCAATACGGAGACGTACACGCAGCACTGGGACAAGATCCAGTCTGCTTATATGAAAGGGCTGGAGGCTTATATCAAAGAGGCAGAAAATCTGTCGCGTTATTATCTGATGCCGGGTATTGTTTCAGTCCGTGATTTCTTTTACGGAAATTCGACTGCCTATATTGTCATGGAGTACATAGACGGCATTGATATGAAACAATATGCCAAACTGCGGGGCGGCAGGCTAAAGCCGGAGGAAGTGATTTCTCTGCTGAAGGATGTTCTGAAAGCATTGCAGGCAGTCCATGAGGACAACATCATTCACCGGGATATCAGCCCGGATAACATTATGCTGACACGAAAAGATATGCATGCGGTTCTGATCGATTTCGGGGCGGCCCGTACCTATGGAAACAGCGAAAATGCACCGGTTCTGCTGAAACATGGCTATGCACCGATCGAACAGTACAAGCGGGACGGAAATCAGGGACCATGGACGGACGTTTACAGTATGTGTGCGAGCATGTATTTTCTGATGAGCGGGATTCGGATTCCGCCGTCACCAGAGAGGCAGAAACACGACACGGTGCAGCGTCTGCAGGTCATGGGAGTTCCGATTTCGGATGAATGGGATCTTGCCATCTGCAAAGGGCTGAGTATCGAGCCGGAAAACAGGTATCAGTCGATCCGGGAACTGTATCAGGATCTCTATCATGAGTAAGGAGGGCATCATGGAAAATCGTTATCTGCCGGGGATGCTCTACTGGGAAAAAGCGGGACAGACCGTATGGAGAATGTATGACCAGCTTCTTGAGATCAAAGTGCTTGCTTTCCGGGCAAAAGAAGGGCAGCAGGAGCAGCTCTACCGGATGGCACGGAAGCTGGAGAGACTGAATCTGTTAGATGAGCATTTTGTAAAGATTCTGGCAGTTAAAAAGATCAATGAGGAATGGTTTCTGTTGTTTTCTGCAAAAGATGCAGAAGAGAAAAAACAGCAGATACAGGCGGTTCTTGCAGCGAAAGATTTACAGGAAACAGAGGAAATGCCTGATTTTTCGCAGTACAGAGAACAGGGCAGAAAGAAAGAGCAGGTTTTGCCGTGCGGCACGATTCTGAATGGTCAATATCAGGTTTTGGACTGTGTCGGGATCGGAGGTTTCGGAATCGTATATCTTTGCCAGGATTTTTATCTGAAACGTCTTGTTGCGGTGAAGGAGTATTTTCCGGAGCAGTGGGCGGAGCGGGAGAGTTCTTATGTTTCCGTAAAGTCTTCGGACAAGCTGAATGCATATCGCTTTGGTCTGCAGTCTTTTTATGAAGAAGCAAAGATGATGGCAAAGTTCCTGAATACGCCGCATATTGTCACGATTTACGATGTATTTCAGGAAAATGACACGGCGTATCTTGTGATGGAATATTTATCCGGCATCAGCATTGGAAGGGAGATGCGGCAAAGAGAATATAAGCCATATTCCGCAGCAGAATTATCTGAGATCATAAATCCGGTCATGGATGCATTGGAAGCCATGCATGACCAGAGGATTGTCCACAGTGATATCAGTCCGGGAAATATCATGCGTACTTCAAACGGAGATATTTGCCTGATTGATATGGGGGCGGCCAAATATACAAACACTGCAAGACCGGTCTTAAGTGCGGCATTTCTGAAAGTCAACTATGCGGCACCGGAACAGTACCGAACAGCACGACAGGGGATTCCGTACGATGAAGGGCCGTGGACAGATATTTATGCACTTGGCGCCACGATTTATTATCTTCTTACCGGGCAGAAACCACCCGATATCATAAGGAGGCTGGAGGGTAAAAATACAAAACTGTGTTTGCCGAAAAAACCGAGAGTAAAACGTGCAAGACAGTGGCAGACCTTTCTGGGACATGCAATGGAGCCGGAAATCAAAGAAAGAATTGGTTCAATCCGACAGTTCCGGGAAGAAAGTAAGGGGTTATTGAATTAGGGAAAGGAGAGGTTTATATGGACAATATTTTTACTGCACTGGTCAGAAGAAGGACCACAGGTGTCGTGATGGAGTTTGTTCTCTGGTGTATCGTCTGCTTTGCGGCACTGTTATCTTTGATCGCACTGGCTATGGGAGCAGGCAATTTTGTCTGGATTCTGCTGCTTTTAACGGCGGCAGGTCTTGGCGTGATCATGGCATTTCGTTTGAAGGAAGTGGCTCTGCTTTACAGTGTGTGCGTATTTAATGCAATTTTATTTTTGATCCATTATCTGGTTTTCAGTGTGAGTTATGGAGGAGGACCGCAGACGGCATTCAGTATTGTTTTGTTTATCTTAACGTTTCTGCTGTCTCTGGCAGTAGTTGCCTGTGCATTTGTCCAGTTTTTTTCGAGGGTGAATATGGGCACGGTGCTGACAATCCTGGAGATCTGCAATGTGGCTCTGATCATGATCATGCAGATTCTGATGTATGCGGCACAGTATGTCGGAGAGGATGAGTATTATAACATCAATACTTATCACAGAAGCTGGATGAATGCAAAAGGATACTGGATCGGAACGACAGCATTTTGGCTGATCCTGGTTCTTATCGCTGTCTTTTATGCTTATTGTTTCTGGGGTCCGGTAAGTGACAGAGCGGATAAGCTCTATGTAAGCAATGGCGGAAACAGAGGCGGTGGCGGTACATATCCGGGATTTAACCCTGGAATGCGTGGAGTCACCGGTGCATATGCGGGACGCACGATCTATCTGAATGGAAGAACTTTAACGATCGGATCTTCGGAGACGGTGAATGTTTATATCCCGGATCCGCAGGTCAGCAGAACACATTGTGCGATACGTTTTAATTCGCAGACAGGGTATTATGAGATTCTGGATCAGTCTACGAATGGTGTTTATCTTGGAAATGGTGCAAGGTTATATCAGGGCAGATATACGGCAGTACAGAGTGGAACAACTGTTTTTATTGCATCGCATCAGTTTATGTTGTTGTAGTGTGAGTTAGAAAGGGACAAAGGAGGAAAGAAAACATGAATGGAAAAAAGACAATGAAGGCATGGCAGATGATCGTTGCGGTCGTTTTGCTGGCGGCAATGATGATCACAATCTTTTTACCGGCATTTCATATCAATGGAAAGTCTTTTCGCAAGGCAGTTGAAAAAGTAGTTTCAGGAAGTCAGCTTGATGAGGCGATAGGTGGTCTTACAGGGTACAGTATGGATGACCTTGAGAGTGAAATAGATAAGGCACTTCAGGAAGCAGAGCAGGAGAACAATGTAAAAGTATCCAGCATTTCTGTTGGCAACATTATGATCAAAAGTGCGGATAAATTTTTCGGAACCGATGCAGAAGATGCGGATGATGAAGCGACAGCATCTGTAAAATCAGGTTATAACACAGGACGTATTATTTTCTGGATTATTTATATCGCTGTGATTCTGATCATTGTACTTGTGATCCTTGGTTTTGTACTTGAGTGGTCAAAATATATTCCGCTTGGAATTACTGCCGGATACAGTCTGGTTGCAGCAGGCATTTTTGGATTTCTGCGGTTTGCAACACCGGGAATGGTTGCAAAAAGCAGTGCATTCAGTGAGCTGTTTTCCCAGATTCCACTTTCAGAATCACTGATGTCTTCCATGGCATCCAAAATGATAGCCTGCTTTTATGGTCCGGCATTTCTGGTAGCTATGATCATCGCCATTCTGAGTCTGGTGTGGAGCGTGGTCTGCATGTTTGTCGGCGGAAGTGAACAGCCAGCCCAGCCGCCAGTGAATCCGCCAGTACCGCCACAGCCGCCGATAGACGGAGTACCTAGATATGATCCGGATTGGGCAGCAAAACAGAGAGAACTTGAGGAGAAGAAGAGACAGGAAGAAATCCGCAGAAGAGAAGAAGAGCGTCTTCGCAGAGAAAAAGAAGAGCTCGAGCGTCAGAAAAAAGAACTGGAAGAAAAGATGAAAGCACAGCAGCAGCCTCAGATGGGACAGGTTGTGTGCATCAAAGGTGTTGCGGTCGGACAGGGATTTTCACTTCCGGAGACTGCAAAGATTGTTGTCGGAAAGAGCAGACAGAACACAAACATGCTTATCAATTCCCCGATGGTGAGCAATGTACACTGCAGCATCCGCTACAAAGCAGCAACAAATACTTATATTGTTAAGGATCATTCAACAAACGGAACCTATGTGAATGGAGCAAGGATTCAGAAAGATGTTCCGATGAGCTTCCCTGCCGGAACAGTATTACAGCTGGCAGATGGCAGTAATGAGATCAAATTAGGTTAAGACTGACAATTCGTTGGACAGAATCCGGCCATTTGTCCTGCGGGACAAATGAGCTGGATTTTGTTATATCAGACAAAACGGGGGAATGGGAAGATGAGAAAAAATCAGAAAGAGAAAAAGGCACTGGCCATTGTACTTAGTGTCATGATTTTGGTTTTTGTGGCAGGTGTCTGCGGTATTTATCTGTACTCGCAGACGGGGGAAAGCCAGGATCAGCCACAGGTAGCGGTAAAAAAAGAAGCGGATTCAGAAACAGATGCGATGCCGGATGCCGGTGTTTACTATTATAAAGATATTGATGAAAAAAACGTTGCATGGGCACAGGAAGATGGTTTGCAGTATGCAAATAATCAGCTGGTCCTGACCATGACAGACGGAGCAAGTGAAAAAGAAGTTAAAAAACTGATCGATCCGTATCAGGGAGATATTGTTGGAAAAATCGAGAAACTGAATATTTATCAGGTGGAGTTTCCGAAAAGCTATTCCAGGGATGAACTGGATGACATGATCGAAGAATTTGGCAACAGTGACAGCGTGGAGAGCTGTACGGTAAACCATGTTCTGGAGTGTGACCTGGAAGCCTTTTATCCAAATGACGAAAAATGGAGAGATGAATGGGAAACGACACCGTCAGGATCAAACTGGGGAATGGAAGCGATCCATGCACCGGAGGCGTGGGACTATCGAGATGAAATGCATCAGGTAAATGTGGGCGTTTACGACAATCAGTTTTATAACCATGATGATCTGAAATTTTACGGAATCCTGGAAAATGCAGATCAGTTAAATAACACACACGGAACACATGTTTCCGGAACTATAGGTGCACTTTTTAATAATGATACAGGAGTCTGTGGTGTTTTTCCGAAAGCGAGACTGTATGGAGCATCCTTTGAAAAAGCAGAAGGAACATATGGAAGTACTATGGGGATGCAGGTAGGTGTTTTTTATCTGGTAGTTGCAAATCACTGTAAAGTATTGAATATGAGCATTGGCTATTATGAGTTGACTTATGGAGCTGCCAGAGGAAATGAAATGGCACAATTAGCAATAAACACACTTGCACAGGAGATGGGAGATTATTTTGCGAGCCTGTTGCCGTACAATGATTTTGTGATATGCAAAGCGGCAGGAAATGATAATTCTACGGAGTCTTTTGTGCGTGCAGATGCAGATGATTCGGATGCAACATTTGGATATATTCTTTACAGAGATGAACAGAAAAGTCGATATCAAAAATATAAACAGAATGAAGACTTCCAAGACCGTATCAGTAATGCAAACAAAGATGGTTGTGTAGAGTCAAATGATTTTATTACTGCGATCACAAATCCGGAAGTCAGAAGCAGAATACTGGTTGTTGGTGCGGCAGAAAACCTGGGAAACGGGCAGTACAAGGTCGCTGATTTCAGCAATTGTGGAGATCGAGTAGATGTGGTAGCTCCCGGTGTGGATATTGACAGTACAAAAGAAACAAATGATTATGGAACATTAAGCGGCACTTCCATGGCAACGCCGCATGCGACCGGTGTTGCGGCAATGTGCTTTTCAATCAACAAAAACCTGACGGGTGCACAGGTTGTTGATATTATTAAAAATACTGCGGAAGGCACTCTGGAGTATACGAACAACAATGGATCAAAAAAATACCACTATGGAATGCTCAATGCACAGGCGGCAGTGGAGCGGGCACGCAGCATGGCATCGAGTCAGGAAACCAATCATACCGAAGAAACAAACAGAAGGCAAAATTCGAATGTTACAAGGGATGTGGTAATGGTTCTTGATAACTCCGGAAGTATGGCCGGAGATCCGTTAGATCAGACAAAACAGGCTTCACAGAAATTTATTAACACGGTGTTTGAACAGGATTCCCGTGTAGCACTGGTAGGCTATGAGAACAGTGCTTCGGTACTGTCGGAATTATCGGAAAACGAAGCGGATCTGACGGATTCGGTGGATGCTATGGAGGCAGGCGGCGGAACTAACATGTATGCCGGACTGGAGAATGCGGATCAGATACTTTCGAGCAGTACGGCAGATAGGAAGATCATAGTGCTGATGTCAGATGGTCTTCCGAATGATGGACCTAATGAGAATGGCAGTTATGAAGATGCACTGATTACTTATGCGGAAGAATTGAAAAACAAGGGATATTATGTTTATACGCTTGGATTTTTCGAAAATGTGTATGGCGGTGAATTAACCGGTGCACAGAATCTAATGGAAAGCATGGCAAGTCCGGGCTTACATTATGAAGTGAAAAGTGCGGATGACCTGATCTTTTTCTTTGAAGATATCGCAAATCAGATCGGCGGCCGGGAATATGTTTATATCCGTATTGCGTGCCCGGTGGATGTGACGGTTACAAGCGGCGGGGAGACACTGTCATCTAAAGTGGATTCTGAAAATACCAGAACATCCTTTGGTGCCCTGACCTATGAAAATACGGAACAGCTGTCGGAAGACAGTGATAATGAAATCGATTTCTCACAATTTTATTATGATGACGAATCAGACGAAACAGCGAGAGAAGACCAGGTCAAAGTTCTGCGTCTGGATCGGGAGAAAGACTATGATATCAAGATAGACGGTTATGCGGACGGAACAATGGATTATACCGTAAAATACCAGAATGCACAGGGAGAATACACAGATACCAGAGAATTTCCGTCGATACCGGTCACAGCTTCCATGCAGGCAACATCCAGTACCGGTTCTTCGGATACCACTTATCTGGAAGTGGATGAAGATGGTGACGGAAAAACAGATAAAACCTACAGAGCAAAATCAAATCAGAGGATGGAAGAAGTGAAAGATCACACGATGCTGTATATTCTGATTGCGGCTATTGTAATACTTGTGCTTCTTGTGATCATTCTGACCGTGGTTCTGGTTGTGAAATCCAGAAAGAAAAAAGCAAAAGGCGGACAGCATGTTGTATCCGATATGCAGCCGGCAGGATATATCTGCGGAGTGTTCGGAAGATTTGAAGGACAGATCTATCCAATGTATCTGGGGCAGGAATGTGTGGTCGGACGCAGGGCAGACTGCGATATTCAGATCATACATGGTGAAATCAGCCGTATCCATTGTGTGATCCGGATGCTTCCAAATGGGGTTTTTGAAGTGACGGATTATTCTTCCAACGGAACATTCTATAATAATCAGAAGCTGAAAAGAAAAGAGCCTTATCGTCTTCCGAGCGGAGCAATTCTGGCACTTGGAGATGCAGATAATGTATTGGAACTCAGGCGGGAAGAGAAATATAGAGTAGATAACAGGTAGAAGCGTGAATATGGTTACAGGGGCAGGGTTCTGCAGAAAGTGGAGAAGGAAAAATGAACAGAAAAAGAGAGGATGAAAACGGGCAAAAGCAAAAAAAGAAAAAAATCGGGATTATAGCGGCTGTTCTGTTGGGGGTCTATGTACTGGTCATGTTGCTTATGCTGTTTCTTTTCGGTGGATCTTCCGGAAATCAGGCAAAAAGTAAAACAGTAAAAAAAGAAACGGAGACGCAGACACAGAAAAGTGAAAGAAAACATGTTTCCACATCAAAAGAAGAACTTCAGGACAATACGGTCACTTATGACGATGGAGATTATGTCTATACTCCTTCTGAAGATCATATCTTTCTCGATGATAAAGACCATATGATTTATTATGACAATCTAATTACGGTTTACCTGGATGAGAAGATCAGTGACCAGGAAAAGGAAAAGATAAAAGAGAAAATCGGTGGAGAAAGCATAGCCAGTGACCTTTCAGGAACGATCAACGTACTTGATATCGTGGTTGCACCGTCTGATTATACCGAATTACAGCAGAAAGCAGAAGAACTGACAAAAATGGATGGTGTTCAGTATGCCATGATTTCTTTTCCGGTGATGCCGGAAGAGGATACGGCAGTTTACTGGGATGGAGATGGCGATCTCAAAAATGAGGCTTCTCCATCCGGTGCGGACTGGTGGGCTGAGGCTATTGGTGCATACAGTGCATGGGATTTTGAGCGATACTGCAATCCGATCGTGGTTGGCGTTATGGACAGTGGATTTGAAGTGAGCCATATGGATCTTCAGCGGAACGGACACTCTGTGCTCACAGTGCTGAATGACAATTCAGCAGATGATCATGGAACACATGTGGCTGGTCTGATCGCTGCACAGGATAACAATTTGGGATCAAGAGGAGTCATTCCATCGGCGGATGTGGTCTGTATTGACTGGGCACAGGAAGCAGAAGACGGAACAGAAGTTAATTTGCTTACACCTACAGGAGTGAGTCAGGGATTTAAACAGATGATAGAATATGCAGAAAGAGAGCAACTGCCGATCGTGATCAACAATTCCTGGGGGAAGGTGCGGAAGTTACGAGAGCTCCTTGCAAAACATATTGCTCCGAATCTGGCAGGTCATAGTAAGGATTTTAACGAGCTGTATGGAGATATATATACGTTTTACTCATCTGTTTGTGCCACACAGATCATGAACGAGCTTCTGCAAAACAGTAAGGTGGATTTTCTGATCGTTCAATCCTCCGGTAATGGATATGGAAATGGATTCACAGCTTATAATGTGAAACGTGCAGGGTGGTTTGGCGGAATTGATAAAGAACTCAGGAAACAATGCTCGATGCTTTCCTATGATCTGATAAAAAGTCATATTATGATTGTGGGTCTGTAGGCGAGAAGAAAAAAGATGGAAAGTATAAACTTCGTTTTAATAGTAATTATGGTGATAATGTTGATATTGTTGCTCCGGGGGAGCATATTTACAGTACTGTTTTGAATAATAGCTTTGGATATAAGGATGGCACATCCATGGCAGCACCGATCGTCAGCGGGTCGGCAGCGTACATATGGTCTTTGAATCCGGGCATGTCTGCGGCAGAGGTTAAACAAAGGCTGATCGATACAGCGGAGATTGCTGTGAAGCATGCCAAAGAAGATACGAGAAGTGAGTATCCGATGCTGAATCTTGGATCGGCAGCAACTTCTACGATTATGGGAACGGTGAATGGAGAAATAAAAGATCAGAATGGCAATGCGATTACCGGGGTACTCTGCAAGCGAACGTGTGAAATATCGAATCAGCAGGTTTTTAACATGGATTTAAATTTCTCGGACAGTACATTTATAATATCAGCAATCGGAAGAATGACCCTGACCTTTCAAAAAGACGGGTATGAAACGCAAACAACCACCGTAAATGTTTCACCGGGACAGGATATCAAGCTTAAAACGATTGTAATGCGATCAAATGAAACGGAAGATTCAGCTTCGGAACTTGAAAAATTTGCCCGAAATTATCAGTATTTATGCGAAAAATCAGAAACATATGACGGATATATTTACTATCCGAATAATGCAGAAGATATTCAGGGAAGATCCGATCTGGATCCTCAGCCACTGACCTGTGATATTGAAGATTATGACGGAGATGGTGCAGATGAATTGTTGATCGTAAATCTGGAACCATATACGGATATGCAAAGTTCAACAATAAGACTGCAGATGTACGAAGTTGAAAACGGAACGGTTCGTCTTGCAGCAGAGCATTTGTGTCAGGCAACCTATAATATGATTACAGGAGCTGAAGTTTTTCAGAAAGGTGATACCAGAGTATTTAAGTACCAGCAGAATGATCAGTGGATTCTTGCAGCGGAGCAGAGTGTTGAAAGAAGATTTTTTGATGGACATGGAGACCGCCTGTATATGGAAGTTCAATATGATGGCAATCAGTTTCAGGTAAAAGGTGTTGCGGAAGGAGAAACCGGATCGCCGGATGAAGAGCTAATCAAAGAGGATGTCAGGCAGGAATACGCAGCACTTGGTCTGAATGTAGATGTTGATCAGATTTTCAGCCGAAAGAAGCATATATATGATTACATAGACAACCCGGTCAGCCTTGCAAAGACGGAATATTATTACGATTATTCCAAAGTAGAACAGGATAAATGGTGCAAGTTTAGTTATATAACGGTTTCCGTGCAATGATAAAAATGGTTATAAAAAATATGTTCGGAAAATTTGACATGTGTGAGGATGCGTGTTAATATAT
>OKRU01000939.1_pt1 | contig 29407 bp, 37 predicted proteins | sample 1601131 | NCBI WGS metagenome assembly OKRU01 (sample SAMEA3541558, study PRJEB24748) | human gut metagenome | biome: human gut; feature: human-associated habitat; material: faeces | place: China | collected 2012
CCGTCTGGCCGGCCGGCCCATCCCCACATTGCAGAGCATTGATGTGATGGAGAAGGTCATCTATATCAATACCTTTTCCAAGAGCCTGACCCCCTCTATCCGTATCAGTTATATGGTTCTACCCCGGACGCTGGTCGGAAAATTCCAAGAGAATTTAGGCTTTTATGCCTGCACGGTGTCAAATTTTGAGCAGTACACCCTGGCTGCTTTTTTGCAGCAGGGCTACTTTGAAAAGCATATCAACCGTATGCGCAATTTTTACAAGAACCACCGAAATCAGGTCATTGCCAAATTAAAGGAAAGCCGTCTGTGGCAGATGGCATCCATCTATGAGGAGGATGCCGGCTTGCATTTTCTTTTACATATTGATACACAAAAAGAGGACAGCGTTATCAAGGATCAGTTGCAACAAAGGGGCATCCGCCTGCGGGGTATGAGCGATTATACCTATGACGGCAGTCAGGTGATCCCGCATACATTTATCATCAATTATACGGCGATCGATCCGCAAGACCTGCCAGAAGTTCTGGAAGAAATCTATCAGGTTTGTATAAACTAACTATTGTCTTGTAGAAAAAACATGATTTTGCGCGAAAGCGATTGAAAAATAAACTGTGCGTGATAGAATGATGGATGGAAAATAAGAAATAAATTTGTATGAAAGGAAACAGTTATGTTTGGATTTGGACAGTTAATTGACATTTTAAAAGAAAACCCAAAGAAGATCGTTTTCACAGAAGGAACCGATCCTCGTATTCTTGAGGCATCCTCAAGACTTCTTGCATCTAATTTCTTAGCACCGATCTTGATCGGAAAGCCGGAGGAAGTAGAAGCAGCAGCAGAAAAGAGTGGATTTAATATCCGTGGCGCAGAGATCATTGATCCAGCAAATTACGACAGAATGGACGAGATGATCGAGATGTTCTGCGAACTGAGAAAGAAAAAGGGCGTTACCCCGGAGCAGGCAAGAGGCATTCTTTCACAGGCAAACTACTTTGGTACCATGCTTGTAAAGATGGGCGTTGCTGATTCTTTACTTGGTGGTGCAACTTATTCTACCGCAGATACCGTAAGACCTGCTTTGCAGTTGATCAAGACAAAGCCGGGCAACTCTATCGTATCTTCTTGCTTTATCATGGTTCGTCCAGCTGCTACAGGTGAGAACGAAGTACTTGCTATGGCAGACTGCGCAATCAATATTCATCCTACAGAGGACGAATTGGTGGAAATCGCAGGAGAGACAGCAGAATGTGCTAGAATCTTCGGTATTGACCCACAGGTTGCATTCCTTAGCTATTCAACACTTGGTTCTGGAAAGGGCGAAGATGTAGATAAGATGCGTAATGCAGCAGCTAAGACAAAGGCAAAATTCCCGAACCTTCCAATCGAGGGAGAGATTCAGTTTGATGCAGCCGTTTCACCACGTGTTGCTCGTACAAAGTGTAAGGATTCAGAAGTAGCAGGTCATGCAAATACCTTTATCTTCCCTGATATCAATGCAGGTAATATTGGTTACAAGATTGCACAGAGACTTGGTAACTTCGAGGCATATGGTCCTATCCTTTTAGGATTAAATGCTCCAGTTAACGACTTGTCCCGTGGATGTAATGCAGCAGAAGTTTACTCTATGGCTATCATTACAGCAGCACTTGCATAAATCATATTGTAAGTAATACAAAAGGCGTTCTGCTTATGCAGAGCGCCTTTTTTGGGAGTTTCATTATGCTGTTTTAAAACAACTTCGAAAAGAAGTGATTTTATAATTCACATGCTACGTCGTAAGCAGATTTGATTGCATGATCAATGTTGCTTGGACGTTCGCCAGCACAGTCACCAACATAGTGGATTGGTAATGTGCAATTGTTTAATTCTACGACATTCTTCTTTGCACCAACAGCCATAACAACGAAATCAGAAGCAACTTCTGCTTTTTCTGTCTTTTCGTCAACTGTCTTTTCAACGATAACCGCATTTTCTGTGATTTCCATCAATTTAGCAGAAGTGAGAACTTCTACTTCATGGCTGTTTAATTCTTTCATCAATGTAGGAAGAACGGTGTTGCTTTCTTCTTTTGCAATCTGATCCATCATTTCAACGATGGTAACCTTGCATCCGCGAGAAGCCAGATATTCAGCTGTTTCGACACCGACAAGTCCGCCACCGATGACAGATACCTTGCCAAATACGATTTCCTTCTTTGCAAGAACATCCCATGCACTGACAACCGTTGGAAGGTCTTTTCCAGGAACTGGGATGATGGCATTCGTTGCACCTGTTGCAACGATGACTTCATCGAAGGAAGCGTAATCTTTTTCACTAAATTCCTGACCAAGACGGAAGGTGACATCTAATTCTGGTAATACGTTGCAGTAGTAGTTGATACTACGCATCATTTCTTCTTTTCTTGGTGGAACACTTGCAATCAATAACTGTCCACCAATCTGTAATGACTTTTCAAAAATAGTAACCTGGTGACCACGTAAAGCAGCAACACGGGCAGCTTCTAAGCCTGCAATTCCGGCACCAACGATAGCAACACGTTTTGCAGTAGCAGCAGGAGTAATCTGACGGCTTGCTTCATAACCATTTTCTGCATTTAAAACGCAACTTAAGAATGCACGGTTTTGAATGTTGTCGGTACAACCCTTGTTACACATCATACATGTTCTGACACAACCAGCGTGGTTATCTGCACACTTATTAGCAAAATCAGGATCTGCAAGCAAAGAACGACCAAGTGCGATAATATCAGCAGAACCGCTGGTAAGTACAGCTTCAGCAGCTTCTGGTGTCACAATACGTCCTACAACGGATACTGGAATCGAAACGATTTCCTTGATCTTCTTAGAGTAAGAAACCATAAAGCCGTATGGCTGTGTTCCCATAGCAGGAATGGTATCACCCATGTTTCCTGTGTGGTTTGCCTGTGCTACGTGAATGGTATCTACGCCGGCTGCTTCCAATTCTTTTGCAAAAATGCAAGCTTCATCAAATGGAAGACCACCTTTACCACGGAATGCATTTTCACCGAGTGAAGTCACAATAGGAAGTTTATAATCAATCACCATATCTGGAACAACAGTCTTTAAACGTTTTACGAGTGTTAATGCAAAACGTGTACGGTTTGCAAGATCTCCGCCATATGCATCTGTTCTGTGATTTAAGATTGGAGAGCAGAGAGAACCAACCAGACGGTCTCCATGTACTTCGATACAGTCAACGCCGGCTTCCTGTGCTAAAATAGCGCATTTTTCCATGTGCTTGATGATCTCTTCAAGTTCTTCTGCAGTTACTTCGTTTACAAAATGCTGCATATCATGATGCAATTTTGCTCTTGCTTCCTGCATTTTTCCCTGATGGAATAAATCATTTAATGCGGCAACGTTGTAATCCGGATGGAATAACTGGATTCCAAGCTTTGCACCATTTTCGTGACAAGCATCTGCGAGTCTTTTGAATCCTTCTGCCTGTGCAGGAGAAAAAAGCTTTGGTGTAGGAGAGAATGTTGCAAGAGGCGCAACGTCTCCGATTACAATATAACCAACACCACCCTTAGCGAGGCGTTCGTAAAAACGGAAACTCTGCTCCCCGATAGAACCGTCTTTTTCCTCATATCCGGTTGTAAGCGGAGGGAACATCAAGCGGTTCTTAAAGGTTGTTTTTCCAACTGCGATAGGTTCTAATAGTTTCATAAGTCATACTTCCTTTCAAGTCTGTTTCATTTATTCTAATGCCTGCAAGAAGGTAAGAATAGATTCATTTAATTCTTTTCTTGCAGAAGCACTGGCAAAGTTATGGTTTGCACCTTCGATGGTCTGGTAGGTGCATTTTCCAGAATAAAGTGTTTCATATTTGTGGCAGGTAGCATCGTCTACTAAATCATCAGCGGTACCACGAACGATAAGGACAGGTCCTTCGTAACCAGCAGCGGAAGAAAACGGCTCGTACTGGTATAAATCATGATTAAAAGATGTTGCAAAGCAAAGTCCTTCAATATCAGCACTTGTGATGCCTTTTGCCTCCATAGCTTCGGCGCGTTCCTTACATCCAAACCACATACCGGCACCCGGACACATGAGAATCAATGCGTAAGGGTTTACTCTTGGAGCAGCAGTAGCGGCTGCATAGCCGCCCATGCTCTGACCGGAAAGAATTACTTTTTCCGGATCAGCAAAATCCTGCTGTTTTGTCCAATTTATAATATCTTCAATATCTTCAAGAATGCCGGTAAATGTCATATCTTCAAATTCTCCATCACTCTCCCCGTTTCCGAATAAATCGAAACGTACGCTGGCAAAACCATGCTTTGCAAGAAATCTTGCCGTTTGCGTATAACTGTTTTTGTAGCCACTCTTATTTCCAGTAAAGCCATGTACATTTACAATGGCAGGAAAACGTGAACCCTCATCTGGGATATCTACAATTCCGCGTAAAACGTGACCGGAACGATTGGTAAGTTCGACTTGTTTGATCAATGTGATTTACCTCTTTTCTAAAAATTATTCAGCGTTTGCAGCATTTCTCTTATCTGCTAACTGCTGTAACATTTCTTCTGTTTTTTCTTTGGTTAATGGATATACAAATTTTAATACAAGTACAGCTAATAAGTAACCAACAACATATAAGCCGGTATAGGTTTTCCAGAGATTTCCAGCAAAAGCGTCACTCTGTACTTTCAGATTTACGTTAAATCCAGCGATGGCAAGTGCGAAACTACTCATACTTCCAGATACTGCATTTGCAAGTTTACGGAAGAAAGTGTAAGCAGAGTAAACAATACCTTCATTACGCTTTCCAGTCTGTAGTTCCTGATAATCAATGGCATCATTTACAAGTGCCCAGATCAATACCTGGAACCCGCTGACACCAAGATAACAGATACCGTTGATGATGATAAAGAGCAAAGGATTCTTCATTGGGAAGAAGAATAAAATGGCAAATACAACGACAGAGAAAGTAGCACTGTACATAATCCATTCTTTTTTACCAAATTTCTTTGCAACAAACTTGATACCAACGAAAGCGATGAGTGACCAAAGGACACTTAACATACCAGAAATTGCCATGATAGCAACGTTTCCAAAGTAGTCACGGAATAAATAAGTATTCAATCCGTTTACCATACCGGCTCCAACGATACCGATAAAGCTTGATAACATAACACCGAGTAAAGCTTTGTTTTTGGTGATATCTTTTAATACTTGTAAGTAATTGAGTTTTTCTTTTTCTTCTTTTATAGGTTCTGTAATGACACGTTCTTTACACCAGTTTGCTGTAATCATCAAGCAGATGAAACCGATGATGGCACAGACAGCAGCCATCATCAGGAAATGACTAGGTACTGGCTGGTTATCCTTGTAAAGGAATAATGGACCAGCGATAACGATAACCGTCATGAAAATGGTTCCACCAAGACTTCTATAGCGGGAAAGGTCTGTACGCTGGTTTACATCGTCTGTCATAACACTGGAAAGACTTCCGAATGGAACGTTGACGCAAGTGTACATAATTTCATATACAACATAAGTAATGAACATATATGCAAGACGGGCACCATATGCGAAGTTACTTACATTAACAAATCCTAACACGCAAAGAACAGCAGTTGGGAAAGCAAAAAATTTAATCCAAGGAATAAATTTACCTTTTCCGGTGTTTTTGTGGCTATCAACCAATGCACCGATGAGTGGATCGTTGATGGCATCCCACAATTTGGTCACCAACATTAAGATACCGACGTGTACTGGATTTACTTTTAATACCAATGTGTAAAAAATTGCTAGATACATAGCACGGAATTGTTCCGTACAGCAACACCCTAAATCCCCCAGAGTGTAGCCGATTTTGTCCTTCATAGAAAAAGGTCTTGTTTCTTTCATAATAAAATACCTCTCGTTTTATAATGTTTTGGTAGCTACAGTATTATTATAGAAACAAAAAAAGAGACCACATATACAAAAATTGCTTGCAAACTATGAAAAATTGATATATCGTTAAAATTGACAAAATAAACAAAAAATATAGGGAAGGAATGTGCAAAGTGAACATATGAAGAGACAAGGATATGAAATGGAGCATGTAAAGATTGTGGAGAGCGGCCAGAGAAGTTTTGGACAAAGCAATCGTCATACCATTATTTTTGTTGTTGGCGGTGTTTCCTATTTACAGGCAGAGGAACGGAATGAGGTTTGTACGATGGAAGATCTTATCTTTATCAAACCCGGCAATCGTATCAAATTGGAATACCGTAAAAACAAATATCCGTTGGAACTGTATGTTCTTTATGTTGGCGCTGACTTACTAAAAACACTTTCCGATGAACATACCGATTTGAATGCGGCGTTTGATGTCGTACCATTTCAGGTAAAAATGGTACATGCAGAGAGTGAAGCAGCAATGCTGATTAAAAATATTTCGAAAAAACTCTATGCAATGGCAAAAGAAGAACAAAAATTTGCACATGCATTATATGAGAAGAGCCAGTTGACCATTTTGCTTATTTTGGCATTGCGCTCGTCTGTGCAGGAGGACAGACAGCATAAGGTGAATAAGAAAAAACATGTGGTGATGGATGATATCTTTATTTATATTAAGGAACATTTGACGGAGGATATTACGTTGGAACGTTTAGAGGATGAATTCTATGTCAGCCGGTATCACATTGTAAGAGAATTTAAAAAAATGACCGGAGAGACACCACATGCTTATATTGTAAAGGCAAGACTTGATCTTTGCAGACGCTATATTGAGCAGGGGAAAAGCATTCGCGAAGTGTATGAACTGGGTGGATTTGGTGGGTACAACCATTTCTTCCGGGCATTTAAGAAAGAATATGGTGTGACACCTATGCAGTATTATAAGAATTTACAGATTGATCGAAGTGTGGATGAAAAATCACGCATTTCCTAATGCTGTCATATAGTAAAGAGACGATGGCTGCAGGAGAAAAAAATGGATGTGACAACACCAGGAAACATAGGATTTGCATCTTCAGGAGAACTCGAAATTGAATTATATGATAGTACTAACAGAGGACCGGTGCGTGGGGCGCAGGTGAGCATTTACCGGGCGTCAGATGGTGAGAAAATAGCAAGTTATGTTTCGGACGGAGCAGGACAGATTCCGGATATACGTGTAGAAACACCGCCGCTAGAATACAGCTTAGAATCGCAGGCAATGGGGATGCCTTATGGACAATATAATATCGTGGTAGAAGCTGCAGGGTATGAAACATTAGAACTGACAAATGCGGAGGTATTGCCGCAGGAACTGTCACTGCAGCCGGTTCCTTTGATCCCCATGGGAAGTATGACAGGAAAAACAGAAGAAATTGTGGTGCCCGGCAATACGCTTTATGTACCGGGAATACCTAAAATTCCGGAGACAGAGGTAAAACCAGTTACTGAAACCGGAGAAATCGTTTTAAGCCGCGTGGTGATTCCAGAGTATATTATTGTGCATGATGGAACTCCGTCCGATGCAGAAGCGAAGAACTATTATGTGACATATCCGGATTATATCAAAAATGTGGCATCCAGTGAAATCTATGCGACCTGGCCGGATGCTGCAATTCGTGCAAATGTACTTGCCATTATGTCATTTACACTGAACCGTGTTTATACGGAGTGGTATCGTGGCAAAGGGTATGATTTTACCATTACATCATCAACGGCATACGATCAAAAATGGTCGTATGGACGTACCATCTTTGAATCGATTTCACAAGTGGTCGATGAAATGTATACCAATTATCTGGCACGACCAAATGTCAAGCAACCAATTTTGACGCAATATTGTGATGGGAAAAATGTACGATGTCCAAAGTGGCTCAGTCAGTGGGGCTCGAAAGATTTGGCAGATCAGGGGCTTCGTACCATAGAAATTCTTCGTTATTATTATGGCAGTAATATCTATATTAGCACAGCAGAAGAAATCAGTGGCATACCGACATCCTGGGCAGGAGAACTGTCTGTGGGTTCAGAAGGAAAAAAGGTGAGCCAGCTGCAGGAACATCTGAATGTGATTGCAGGGGATTATCCGGCGATTCCGCGTGTGGCTGTGGATGGTATTTATGGACCTTTGACAGCGGAAGCGGTGCGTACCTTCCAATCTATTTTTGGACTGCCGGCGACAGGTGTTGTTGATGAATTAAACGTACCTAACAAAAATGTATCTTTACATGATAACTATCTTCCACTGGAACATCCATTCGCTCTATGATAGAACGCCAGAATTGACGCTTGTGTTCTGCATCAAATCCTTGGTATACAGCCATCCAGTCATCGGCAAGGTGGATTGGTGTAGGATTTTTGGCGATAAGAGAGCGAAGGGTGTTGATCCGGTAGGTGATTTCATAGCGTTTGTTCCTGTATTCTTCTCTGGAGATGTCTCCATCTTCGTACCTGTCTCCAATACGCCGCATTCTGGATTCTAAGGCCGCAATCTGTTTTTTTATCTCATCTGGATCATAATCTTTTGAATGCGTCATCAGATTGACATTGTACTGATCCAGTTCGGCATTTAAATGATCGAGTAAATACTTCTCCAACTTTTTTTCATTCAGGTAGGAACCGGGACAATCACTACGCATGGTTCGGAATCCATTACAGCGGTAGTACTTGATGTAATAGTCCTCACCGGATGCTGACCGCTTGTGTGATGCACCTGCAGCCAGACGATATCCACAGTTTTCACAAAAAAGAAGCCCACTAAAATAATAGGTGCGTGCAGGAGTGGTTTTTCTGGTATGTTGTTTCATCATAGAAAGGATCTTTTCGTGATCTTCCCAGGAAATATATGCCGGGCATTTATAACCGCCTACGGCAAGTCCCGCGTAAGCCTCTTTTTTTAAAATCCGGTAGGCTTGCTGGGCGCTGATTTGCAAGCCGTTATCGTGTGCTGATTGAACGGCTTTTACGATACTATTGGTAGTAAGGTATACCTTGAACAGTTCACGGATAGCATCCTTGATGGAATCGTCAAAGATCAAGTCCCGTTTGTTGATCCGAATATATCCCATAGGTGGTTGACCAACATATCCGCCAGAATCGCGCTTGTACTGGAGGACAGATCGTATCTTTTCGGAGGTACGCTGGGCTTCTGCCTGAGCGATGGAAAGCATAATGTTTACCTTGAACACACCCTCAGAGGTCTCTGTCTCATAGTCTTCCCAGATAGCGCGCCAGGCAATATGATTATGGTCCAGTACGCTTTGCACTTGGTAGTAATCAGGAACGGAACGAAACCAACGGTCTAATCGTGTGAATAGTATCAGATCAAACATACCATGTGAGCAATCCTCCATTAGTTGTAAGAGTGCTGGTCGTGTGGTGTATCGCTTGGCGGCAGAATGCCCAGCATCGTTGTATATGTGGAAAATTGCATAGTCGTGTTCCGCACAGTACTTTTCAAGGGCATCAATTTGGGAATCCACAGATAATCCGTGATTCTTTTGTTCTTCCGTGGATACCCTGACGTAAAGAGCAACGTGTTTTTTTACCATAATATCACTCCATTCTTATTAATTTATTCCTCCGACATACGGTGTATGTTGGAAAAATGGGTACAAAAATAACAGCCTAAGTAGAACGTGAGTTCTGCTTGCGAAAGGCTGCTCCGAAGTGATACAATATGCTTGTTTGGGGCGTTGTATCTTCGGAGCAATGCTTGTCCTCGGTGTTTGTAGCACCGGGGACTTTTAAGAAAAATCCAAAAAATTCTGCGTAGATGTTGACTTTCTAATGGTCGGCAACTATAATAAATTCTAGTGATTAAGCAACTATACTTTGTTAGTGCATCACTTTAACTGAGAGAACATAGAGCAGAAATGTTCTTAAATTTTTACGAGATAAGCTGATGGTGTTTCTGGTGTGTACCAGAAAATGTCTGTCAGCTTTTTCTCTTTTATATCTCATAGTTTTCGAGCAAATCTAAGTACATAACACAGCGTTTGAAGTGAGTTGACTTCATTGCTTCCATTCGATCTGCTTGAAAAACATCGCAACAAATTTGGCGAATTTCTTTTGTAGAAAAGTGCTCAATATTCTTTAAAAGTAAACCACATTGCTTATTAACACCTATGACGGTAGACATCTGCTCACGTAATGCATCAAAATCGGTAATAATAGGTACATTTTTGATTTGTTTTTGTATATTGGACGGAACAATTTTGTATGGGCTGTTGTGTTCATCGACATAGGTTGCAAGTTTGGTATTCTTTGCATATCCGGGGTCACTACGAACATATTTAAACACTGGAAGCAAACGAGTTTTTGAAATAGATTTGAATCGCTGCTTGCACATTTCCGATGAATCAAAATGTTTATTGTCATATAGAATATCTTCTATAATTTCGTCGTCTGCCATAGGACCATATCCGACCTTACTTAATATGTTTTCACGATATCCGATAGCAATGGCAAGAGGTTTTGAGGATAAGTCCATATTAGATAAATCATCAATGCCTACAATAATGGATTCTGCATTATGAGTAGTTGCGTTTTGGTCAACAATGGTTTTCACAATTTTTCTGGTATCTCGTATACGTTTAGGTGACATGCCAGGAGTAATGTGGTTTAAAGCATCAAATACAGAAGAATAGTTATCAGTCTGTATTTCTGTAATCGGAATCTCTGCACCATAACGGGTTACAATTGTACGCTTAATTTCAACCAACTCTGACTCGTGTTTTTTATAACTGATGAAAACAAAGTGATCTGCTATATTTGCGAGTTCTTTGGATGTCAGGCAACTTAGGAACTCAGATATAATCTTTTGAACGTTTTCATCAGTGAATGAGTATCCGAGGAAAACGATTGGAGATTCAGCAAACAATGTCAACATCTTGGCAATAATGAGTTTTCTTGTATCTGCAAATCTATCATAGTCATTTTCTGTGATTATAATAGATTGAGCATCGGTGCAACTTCCATGAATTTTGTATATTTCTGCTATATCATAACTATCTGAAGAAAATAGTTCGTTTTGATGGACAAATACATGAAAATCTTCATTAAAGATCTCCTTTTCTAAAAATGAATCATAGTTGGTAGTAATCACAGCAGATACTTTATTGCGCAACGACCTAAATTTTGAAATTTCCAAATTGGTTTTTTCTGATTGAAATACATTGAATCGTTTAAAATAATGACATAAGTACATTTTAAATGGCGAAACTCCGGAATTAACCCATTTGGGGTTTTTCGTTCTCCCAATTTTGATTTTACGGTCAAAGAAGGCAGAATTAAACTCGTCCTCTATAAAGGTAGCGAGTTTTGTATTGATTTCAAAGTCTGACAAACCTTGGCGATTGTACTGTTCGCGTAGTTTCCTTAATGGATAATCGTCATCACTGATTTTTTTATATGAACGTTCTAGTAATTCGTTCCAGTCAGGATAATTGTATAGGTACCGTCTGGACATTCCGGAACCTATAAAAAGTACGGGCATACGATTTTGTTCCACTATTTTATCAAGAACGGTATTTGTCATAGTATTTCCTCCTAAGTATAATTTGTCTTCTTATTTATGTGCGAATATCTCTATCAACCCAGCGGAACAACTGGAATCGAAATCATTGTTCACGATATGAGATAATTCGTGTGCATATGTGATCAGATTTTTTTCGTGTGATAAATTCTGATTGAGAATTATTGTGTAAAAATCATCCTGCCTTATGGTGTAACCTCCAATGGTATTAGGCAAGTCAGCCATTATAGTCCTAACATTATCCATATCAATACCTCCATCTGGATAATAGCAAATAGGATGTACCATTAATGTCATTCGCTAAATAATCCGAGGGCAGTGAGAGCCTTTTCTATATCCTCAGGTTTAACTTTCCGTGATGCATCAAATAGTACTTGGTATTCAGGGTGATGCAGGAGAAAATCTGCATACTGTGCTGTATCCTGATTAAGATAATAGCCAGAGTCAGATTGCGGTTTAATAATCTTGGTGGTTTTTGTTGTTCTACCAAGTAAGTAATCTATATCAACGTTAAAAAAATCGGCAATTGCTTCTAGTGTTTCAAAATTAGGTTGGCGTTCTCCGCGCTCATACATATTAATAGCACTTTTAGAAATTCCAAGAGCGTCTGCCAGTTCTTGCTGTGACATTTCTTTTTCTCCTCGTAGTAGTCTGAGAATCTTGTCAAATTGTGCCATATCAACACCTCCATTTACCTTGTAATTGAATTATACACGGAACGTGTCTAAAAGTAAATAAAAAATATCACGAAATGTGCTTGACACGTGAGCACGTAGCGTGTATTATAATGACAAGCACGAAACGTGCACAAAACGGAGGTGAGAATTTGAACAATGAACTAATCGCAAAAAAACTTATCGAATTGAGAGGAAAAAGAAGTAGAGAGACGGTTGCGAATGCCTGCGGAATCAGTGTGTCTGCATTAGCGATGTATGAGCAAGGCGAGAGGATTCCAAGAGATGATATCAAGATTAAACTTGCTAAATACTACAATCGCTCTGTGAATTTTATTTTTTTTGCCCAATAAGAGCACAAAACGTGCACGACGGATGCTAAAATCTAGGAGTAATACACTCCCAGTTTTAGGGGCTTGTTGGGAGAAAGGAGAAGAGATGAAATGTTTTGAAGATCAGATAAAAAACTATATGGAGCAGCATGGAATCTCCCAGAAATTTATCTGTGACCGTACCGGGATAAGTCCTCCCAAGTTGAGTATGGCATTGAATGGAAAAAGGAGATTGAGTTTGGAGGAATATGCGTTGATCTGTGGAGCCTTAGAGGTAAATACAGATAAGTTTGTAAAGCCAATGAAGTTGAAAAAAACAAAAACTGCTAGGAGCGCTATTCCTATAAGTTTTTAAAGCCAATAAAACTGAGAAAAACAAAAAACTGCTAGCGTGTCGGCACCAGCAGTCTTTGCCTAAATTTTTTGACCTTATGTACTTTGCAGATTTTCATCACATAGCCCGACAACTACGTTTCTTTAAGTACTCCGCTGCTTACGCAGTTTTAGTTCAGCGATTATTGATTAGTAAATGAGATTAGTAGCCCATTAGTCAGCGGATCTGAAGGAGTATCCGGTATGGTGGAACATTTTTACGAGTGCTCGCTCATGTGTTTGTTACTCCGCTTCTCTGCGGCAACTACGCCATACTGATTGCTACATTTTACGCCAGTTTTAAATGCTTTGGCAACCATTATTGCAACCTTCAACTAAAGGAACAGGGCACGTACAAAAGTTTGGTCATAATAGCCAACTCCTTCCTTGCCCTATTTGGGTAAGAGGATTTTAACATTATCAAAAATTTAATTCAAGTAATCAAAAAACAGTTTAAAAGAAAGGAGTGTGAAGAAATTGGATAAGTTTCAAGAAATTCTTGCAGGGATACCGCAAGAGATAAAAACACTCGAGGTGGACACAGAAAAGAAAATTTTCAAATTAAATGGTGTGGATTTTGGAAATGGGTGCGATTTCTTTGAGATATCGTGCACAGGAGGAGAAGGCTTCAAAATCTATATGGAACTTTCAAAGCGCATTATCTGTGCTAACTACGGAATAGATAATGCGCTGAAAGGGGAGCCAGAAGTGAGGTTACGGAATAAATGGTGAGATAAATTCAGCCAGTTCTTTAATGTTATTTTTGAATCTATTTTCCATATATTCAATGGCAAGAGGAGTCAATTCAAAAGAACCTGACACCCAAACTTTGAAATAGCCTAAGTTTTTAAGTTCGTGGCATACAGAGTGATAGTCATCTTCATGCCAAGAGGAAAGAAGATGGTTTTCATTTTTATATAACTTAGAAAATTGGCGGGATTCAGTTTTAGACATTCCAGATTTGACTTTGGATAAATAATCCTTGTAACAGATGCAAAGTAGTACATCAGCATCTCGTGTCATATAACGCATACCTCCTTAAGAAATACTCGGGTACGGCAATACCCTGTAAGGAGAGCATAGCACAGAGAAAACAAATTGGAAATAGTGATAAAGGAGTGGAATTAAGACAAACCGGATCTTCATACATTTTCACAAAAAGGGGGAATTGGTATGGAACAGTTAAGTAGAGAGCAAAGGATCAATATATTACAGCGATTGTATGAAGTGTGGGCAGACCAAAATAATCAAGTGATTGATGAGATCAGTATCACTGAGAAAAAAGAGATTGAGGAGGAAGTAGATGACGCAGTGTGAGATGATCGTAGATTGCCTGCAAACCCATGTGGGGATTACGAGCAAAGAGGCAATGGAGCTGGTAGTACCAGAGGAAGAGGAATGACAGAACAGGAGAGATACTTCATATTGGTACGGATGCTCCGGCAAAAGAAGAAAATCAGGGTCTATAGTCATATGTCAATGTATGACGATGGCTGGATCAAGATTTATGAGGTAGTTGGAATCGGACAGACGACGCGTCTGGGTAAATGCCTGGTCGCAGTGTCAGATGATGACGAGGACGCGCTTTACCGGCGCGCCGCCAATGATATACGGATGATCTTAATATGGGAGAAAGAAAAAGATGAAAAAGAAAAGTAAAGAGGTTTTGGCAGATTGCGCCCTGGCATTAGTGGCGGCTGCTATGTTTGGCACGGCACTTGGGTGCGTGATCGTTACCAAAGATGAGTGCAGCTTGCTCCGGCGGCAGGTCGGACAAGCCATACTGGAGGTTTCCAATATTCAAACAGCACAGGAAGATGAAATGTATCGTTTGGAACAGGTGGAATCCGAGCAGGAGAGAATGAAAGAGAATGTCGAGGCAAACAATCAGAAGTACGCTGCCGAGATCGAGATACTTGCCAGGTGTGTTGAGGCAGAGGCAGGAAACCAGAGTATCGATGTCAAACGTGCAGTGATCTCCGTGATTTTAAATCGCACGGAGGACGCAGACTGGCCAGACACGATTAGCGAGGTGATTGCGGATCCGTATGAATTCGCGACCTATTGGAATGGTTGCATGAATGAGGTGGAGCCGTCAATAAGTACATACGAGGCGATCAGCCTTGAAATGGAGACAAGATCCTATCCGGGACTGTTCTACTTTGATATGGATGCCTATCTTCCATATGGCACACCGTATGTCAAGATGGGGAATCTATATTTCAGCACAAAATAAAAAAATAGCACCGACCAAAACGGTCGATGCCAGGTATCACATGGATACAAAAATCATCTAAAAAGAGTATACCATGTGATGCCCGAAAAAGCAAGAAAAACAGCGGATTTAGCGGCTGTTTTCCGAACACTATCAATATATTAAACTTAGGAGCATTTAAGCGTGGCATACAAGAGAAAGACATATGACTGTGGTGTATGTAAAGACATCGAATATACATGGGCTGGTAATTATGGAGCAAAAGGAGAGAGTAGAGCACCAAGGAAGAAGCCAACACCGGAGCAGATAGAAAAACAGAACCAAAGGAACAAAGAGACCAGAGTCCGGCGGAAGATGCTTTTGAACTTTAAAGAGGGAGATTACTGGTGCACACTCAAGTATAAAAAGGGTTACCGCCCTACTACAAGTCAGGTGCTAAAAGATTTTAAAAATTTCCGGTCAAGGCTGGGTAATCGATACCGGTCACGTGGCCAGCCTCTGAAATACATATACCGGATCGAGATAGGAAAGCAGGGAGGCGTGCATATCCACTTCCTGATCAATGACATCGGCAGCACAGATAAACTGGTTGCCACGGAATGGAACAAGGTGCAGCAGGCGGCGGGAATCTATTTCGCACATGCTTACGAGGAGGGCGGCTTTAAAGAACTGGCAGAATATGTCGTAAAAAAGCCAAAGGGAAAGGCATTGGAACAGATCAGCCTTTTCCCCGAGGAGGAACAAAAGACATATATGGCATATAACTGCTCACGCAACCTGATAGAGCCTGATCCGGAGGAAAAAGAGTATAGCCACTGGACGATGGCGAAGATCCTTGCAGATGGTCCACAGCCGTCTGAGGGGTTCTATATAGAAAAGTCCACGATCAGACAAGGGATAAATCCGTTTACCGGATATTCGTACCTGTATTACACAGAGAGGAGAATAGATAGAAAGAGAGGTGACCCGCCGTGGATGTCAACCTTTACCTAGCATCCACAATCAAATCACCCAAGGCGAGTGATGGAATCATTGGCTTTGTAATTGAAGTGCCGACCAAAGGAGAACCGGCAACAAAAAGCCAGTTCTATAGAGTAAATACAACAAAAAACCAGTCTCAACTCATGATTTTAAACATTGCACTATCTCATTTAAAGAAAATGCCCTTCGCATTGAGTATTTATGCGGATTTCGGGTATTTGGAAAGTGCATTTTCGCAGGGCTGGATAGAGGAATGGGAGAAGAATGGCTGGAAAAATGCAAAAAATGAGCCTGTTGCCAATGCCACAATGTGGCAAGAAGCCTTGATTTTACTAAATGGGAACGAGATTTTGTTCGACCATGAAACGAAAGATAAATACCGGAACTGGATGTTGAGTGAAATGAAAAGAATGGAGGAAAAGAAATGAAAAAAACAGAAAGAGACATCGTGATGATCGAGACCAAGCGGTTGAGACACCACCCGGACAATCCCAGGAAGGATCTGGGGGATGTGACCGAACTTGCGGATTCCATAAAAAAGAATGGAATCATGCAGAACCTTACCGTTATCCCAATCGAATGCACTGAAGAGGATCCAGAGAAACAGTGGGATGCAAATAAGGTCAGTCCGTTTCATGATTTTTACGTGCTGATCGGAAACCGTCGTATGGAAGCGTGCTTACAGGCAGGACTTGAGGAAGTGCCGTGTAAGATCGTATCGAACATCAGCAAGAAGGAACAGGTCGCCATCATGTTAGAAGAAAACATGCAGAGAAGTGATCTGACGATCATTGAGCAGGCGGAGGGCTTTCAGATGATGCTTGACCTGGGAGAGACAGTGGATAGCATCAGTGAAAAGACCGGCTTTAGCAAGGCGACAGTCTATCATCGCGTGAACATTGCAAAATTAGACAAGGAGATTTTAGCAGAAAAGAAAGACGATGAGGGATTTTTCCAGTTATCCATGGGTGATCTCATCGAACTGGAAAAGGTCAAGGATATGGATGAAAGAAACCGGATCCTGAAAGAAACGTCAGGTGGAAGAGATATGCAGTGGCGCGTGCAGCAGGCGGTCAGAAAAGCAAACAGAAAAAGGAACGTGAGTGAGATCAAGTTGATGTTTGCAAAAGCAGGATTAGAGGCAGCACCAAAAAAGGCAGAGCAGGAAAGATGGTATGGGGACAGATGGAAGCATTTGCAGGACTGGGACTTAGAGGACGATACCTTAGAACCGGTAAAAGAGATCAAGAAAAAGAATGCCATGTGGGTAATCTACGATGATCGTAATGCAGCAGTTGTGGTGGAGGTCAAGCAGAAAGAACGGAAGTTATCAGAAGCGGAGATCAAATCACAGGAGAGGGACACTAAAAAGAAAGAACTGAAAGAAAAGCAGAAAAAGTTATATGGCACGATCACTAATTTTATTAAGGCTATCTTCGTTTTCAAGGAGATCAAACCTTTGAAGCCGGATCTGGAATTGTATAAAGCGATCGTGGAAGTAATGGTCAAAGTGAATGCCCAGTCAACCGAAAGTGATCTGACACAACTCTACGCGGGTAAAGGTCTATGGGAGATAGAACAATCAGAGGACTATGAAAAATATGTCAAGTGGCGTGACAGTCTGACGGCACTGGATCGCGCAATAATATCCCTACAGGAAGTAAAGCGTAACGATTTATACACATGGGATGGCAAGTACCGCCGAGAGTACGCAGAAAGAGCGATCGCGGTTGTAGATTTCTTTAAGAAGTATGGATTTTCCATAACAGACGATATGCAGCAGTTGCTGGATGGAACAGATGAGTCTTATGTAAAGGAGTAGGAGATGAGCAGTTTAAAGAAAGACGAACAACTAAGGCGCGAGGGTATGTCATATGCTTTGCGTGTCGCAAAGGAAAATGGTGTAGAGGGATTGGAAAATGAGTTGCATAGAAGAAATGCATCGGAAGTTCCTCTGCGTATTACAAAGGCGCAGATGCAGCAGTATTCCGAAAGTGTGAAAGAAAATGTGGTCAATCATATTTTACTGCTTTCATTGGTGACGCTTAGGGATGAGTTTGAATTTGGAGCAAAACGTTTAAAACAATTCCAAGAGAGATTTACAGACAAAGCATCCTGCATAGCAGGGGACTGGACTACATGGGAAGAACAGGTAAAGGTACTTGCCGAGGAAGTCGGTATTGAGTACGTGGAATACATGAAGGATGTGACGGTGAGAGTATGACATATCAAGAATTTTTAGAGACCAAGATAGAACTGGCGCAGGATAGTGGATTTGTTGTTGCGCCGGGGAAGATCAATCAGGTGCTAAAGCCGCATCAGAGGGATGCCGTGGCTTGGGCACTTAAAGGTGGCAGGAGAGCATTGTTTGAGTCTTTTGGACTGGGAAAGACGGTGCAGGAATTAGAGTTTTGCCATCTGGCAGCCGAGCATGAAAAGGGACGAGCCTTGATCGTGTTACCGCTGGGAGTAAAGCAGGAATTTACCAGGGATGCAGTAGAGATCCTTGGGTATGAGCGACCGACATATTGCAGGACAATGGATGAGGTCAAGGCATGTGATAGCCGGATCGTGCTGACAAATTATGAGCGTGTGCGAGACGGTGATATAGATCCGTCATACTTTGTGGCAACGTCACTGGATGAAGCCAGCGTATTGCGGTCCTTTGGAAGTAAGACCTACCAGACATTTCTGGATAAGTTCAAGAATGTGCCGTATAAGTTGGTGGCAACGGCTACACCAAGCCCGAACAAGTACAAGGAACTGATCCATTATGCCGGATATCTGGAAGTTATGGACACCGGACAGGCATTGACCCGGTTCTTCCAAAGAGACAGTACAAAGGCAAACCATCTGACATTATATCCAAACATGGAAGATGAGTTTTGGCTATGGATCTCATCATGGGCATTATTTATTACAAAGCCGTCAGATCTGAACCCAGAATATTCAGATGAGGGATATGATTTGCCACCCTTGGAAGTACGCTGGCATGAGATTCCAATCCACTACGGCGATGCTATGGAAAAAGATGGTCAGATGCAACTTTTTCAAGAAGCAGCGGAGGGGCTGAAAGAGGCGGCACAGGTAAAGCGCGAGAGTATTGATAAGCGTGTGGAGAAGATGAAAGAGATCGTGGATGCATCGCCGGAGGACAATTTCCTGTTGTGGCATGATCTGGAAGCAGAGCGGCATGCGATCAAGAAAGCCCTGACGGAAGTGGTAGATATCTACGGATCAATGGACTATGACCTGAGAGAAAAGCGGGTGATCGATTTCTCCGAGGGCAAGATGCGACTGTTTGCAACCAAGAAGTCTCTGTCCGGATCTGGATGTAATTTTCAGAGGCATTGCCACCGGGAGATTTTTCTGGGGATCGATTATGAATTTAATGATTTTATCCAGGCAGTGCATCGGTGCTATCGTTTCCTGCAACAGGATACTGTAGTGATCGACGTTATTTACATGGAGAACGAGAAAGCCATCAAGGATGCGCTGATGGAGAAATGGAAAAATCATAATCACATGGTGGATAAGATGATTGCCATTGTGAAGAAATATGGACTAAATGCAGCAAATAAGGCAGAGAGGCTGGAAAGGAAGATGGGAGTGGAAGGTACAAGAAAAGAAAGGACAGTGCAGGGAGCACATTATACGGCGGTGTATGGAGATTGTGTGGAAGAGACACGCGCCATGGAAGATAACAGCGTGGATCTGATCCATACGTCGATACCATTTGGCAATCATTATGAGTATTCGGCCAATTACAACGACTTCGGGCACAACCAGAATACAGACCGGTTCTTTGAGCAGATGGACTATCTGACACCGGAACTGCTCCGGGTCTTAAAGCCGGGAAGAGTTGCTGCCATTCATGTCAAGGACAGAGTGCTGTTCGGCAATGCGACCGGGACAGGGATGCCGACGATCGAGCCGTTTCATGCGGTATGCATTGAACACTATATGAAGCATGGATTTCAGTATTTCGGGATGATTACAGTAGTGACGGATGTGGTAAGGGAGAACAATCAGACCTACCGCTTAGGCTGGTCGGAGCAGTGCAAGGATGGATCTAAGATGGGCGTGGGATGCCCGGAGTATATTTTATTATTCCGCAAATTGCCGACAGACAGATCCACGGCATATGCAGATACACCGGTCAAGAAAAGCAAAGAGGACTATACAAGAGCACAGTGGCAGATTGACGCTCACGCATACTGGAGAAGTTCCGGTGACTGCCTTATCAGCAAGGAAGACTTGCAGAATGCATCGGTTGATACCTTGCAGGCGGTCTACCGGGAATATAGCAGGGACACGGTATATAACTACGATGAACACGTTGCACTTGCCAAGAAGTTAGATACCGAGGACAGACTGCCGGCAACTTTTATGGTGGTGGCACCGGGATCATGGAACCAGTTGGAAGTATGGGATGACATCAACAGGATGCGGACGTTGAACACTACACAGAGCCGCAGACGTGCCCAGATGCATGTATGTCCTTTGCAGTTGGATATCGTTGAGCGTATCATCAACCGCTATAGCAATGAGGGGGATGTGGTCTATGATCCGTTTGGTGGACTGATGACTGTACCGATGATGGCTGTCAAGATGCGTCGCTATGGAAAAGGGTGTGAACTTAACCCGGATTACTTTAGAGATGGTGTTGGATATCTGGAAGCAGCAGAGAGTGAGGTCGATATGCCGACTCTGTTTGATCTGTTTCCAAACGTGGTATAGGAGGATGAGGTGAATGAGCACAAAGCCAATATTGTTTAATACCGAAATGGTACGAGCCATTTTGGGCGGAAGAAAGACCTGCACTCGGCGATTGATAAAGCATAATGTTGATGCAATGCTGAATAGCCCATATCATAAGGAACATCCAGAGGTAGAGGATAAACAGATTATAAGCAAGTTGTGCCTGCCACCGTATCAGCCGGGAGATGTGCTGTATGTCCGAGAGACATGGAGTGAATGGACCGGCGGATATGTTTACAAAGCATGGAACAGTCCGTTTCCACAGACAGGAGCATATTTAGAAGAAAAGTGGCACCCCTCAATACACATGCCGAAGGATGCTGCTAGGATCTGGTTGAAGGTAACAGAGGTAAGGGTGGAACGGTTGCAGGAGATTACAGAAGATGGGGCAATACTTGAAGGCGCGATAGATAATAGAGGATTCATCCACGCTCCAGATGATGAGTACAATCATATACATAGCGCCAAGGAGCATTTTATGAATATATGGAACTCCACCATCAAGAAATCAGACCTTGACCGCTATGGATGGGATGCCAATCCTTGGGTATGGGTCATTGCATTTGAGCCATGTGAAAAGCCAAAAGATGATGAAAACTAAAAGAGGGTGAATAAGTGGATTTAGAAAAACAGGCAATAGACATCTTGCGGGCATTTGCAAGCGATGATCCCTATCAATTAGCATACAGCGGCGGCAAAGGACATCGTATGGAGATGCGGAAAGATGATGAAGCGGTGACAATCTGTCACGGGTTGAAAGGAGATTAAATAATAATGGAATGTGAAAAATGTTTTTATTTTGGAAAACCAAGTGATGCGCCGGAAACGGCAGAGGAAGACTGTATGTACATACCAACAGAAGAGGACGAGGGCTATAACTACACACCGCCTTGTCAAAGAGAATAGGAGAGAACATAAAAAGATGAATGAAAATTATTATAAGAATATGCCAGAAGACATCAAAAAAGCGGTAGCGGTAATCAAGGACTACTGCCAGAACGAAGAATGTGCAGCAGATTGTGAATGTGATGAATGTCCGTATCCGTTAAGCGTGATACGGTGTGGAGATGTGGAAAGATGATGAACCGGTGACAAATTGTTACCAGTAGAGAGGAGCAGACATGCTGAATAAAGAAAAGTACAGAGACAAAATTTTTGACATTGTTGTAGACGGAGGTACGGTTGCATTTGATAAGAAAAAGCAGACTATGACATATTGTAGTCACACACATTGTACGGATTGTCTTTTTGAGGTTGACTGCGTTACAGAACGTAAAAAATGGATGAACAGTGAGTACGTTGAACCAGAGGTGGAATGGAGCAAGGTTCCAGTCGATACACCTATTTTGGTGCGAGATTCTGAAAATGATATATGGAAAAGAAGATATTTTGCTGGTATCTATGACGGAAAGGTTTGCACATGGACTTATGGGGCTACATCATGGAGTGCAAGTGACGAGGATGATCTTTGCGAGTGGAATTACGCAAAGTTTGCAGAGGATGTTGAAAAGCCACAAGACAATGCATGGCATAATCTCAAAGACAAAAAACCAGAAGACAGACAGGAAGTGCTTACCTGGGATGGTCTCGGTGTTCACGAGGACAGATGGTCGGATGATGCCGACTATTTTGAAAGCACAGACGCAAAAGAAATATGGTGGAGAGCAATGCCAGAGCCACCAGAGGTATAGCATGAAAAACGACATAAACATTGTATTTGGAATGATTATAGGAATCTTAGGGTATTTGTGTTTTTAAGGAGAGAGAAAATGAGGACATACATAAGTGGTCCGATCACAGGGACGACGGACTATAAAGAGAGGTTTGCAGCAGCGGAGCAAGCCATCAATGCAGCAGGTTACGTTGCAATCAACCCAGAAAAGGTAAATGCACAGTTACCGGAGTTAAGTCACGAGGACTACATGAAGACATCACTGGCGATGCTGGATATGTGCGAGGTTATATTCATGTTGCCGGGCTGGCAGAAATCCAAAGGATGTGCCATAGAATTTGAATATGCCTATGAACACGGAATTCATATATTTTTTGCAGGAGGACGAAATGGCGAAGCGTAAAAAACAGACAAGGGCGCATGATTTTACACCTACGATGCGACGCCGCATAGAAGATAGGGACATGGGATGTATATTCTGTCGGATGGGCTACCATATGCCGGAGAATGATTATTTTGCAACACATACTTTTTCGATCATGCACTACATACCACGGTCACAGGGAGGTCTTGGAATTGAGCAAAATGCAGCAGTTGGCTGTATTTATCATCACAACCTGTTGGATAATGGAAGCAAGGGATTGCGCCCGGAGATGCTGGGGATAATGAAAACCTATCTCCAGCGCATCTATCCGGGCTGGAATGAAGATGAATTGACCTACAACAAATGGAAGGAGATGGAGGAATGTTTACAAGAACAAACAAATTAAAGGTGATTTTCAAGGAAGCACATGAGGACCATGCGCTGGATATCGGTCTGACGAATGATAACGTCTACATCATACGCGGACACATCTTTACGCTGATCTGTCCGGCTGAAATCATCGACAACGATGTACTGGCGGAACTGGTCAAACTGACCGGTGGACTTCCGAGTAAGGGCGAAGCCATTAGTTACGTCAAAAATGATGAGCCACAGATGACAAGAGTGAAATTTATCGAGGAAGATCTTAATAGCGAGTGGGAAAAGGCAGAGAATGTGGTAACGGCAACAAGGATGATTATTTCCAGTGGGTCTGACATACAGGTTGTATATCAGACCAATAAGTTAGAAAAGATCATGGTACCGGCGAGATTACATAATTGTATCGGTCTGCCAAGAGGAGATAACGAAGAAATGCAGCCTATCCACATAACGGCAGATGGCTATCTGATTGCCGTAAGTAACGAGATGCAGTTTCGGTTCGATCAGCACAAGATCAAATGGATCCAGGAGTGGGAGATCCTTGATAAGTGCAGAGACATTGACTTGAACTGGTCGCTTGTGGATGTCAATCTGTATCAGTGATGGTTGAAACACCTTAAGAACCAGCGATTTTACTATACCACGAAAAAGCCATGATGCGCCGCTTCCTTTATGGAGGCGGCAGAAAGGAGAGGCATGGAAGAAAAGATATGTGCAATCTGTGGCAGAAAGTATTTGGCTCATAGAAAATGGCAAAAATATTGTAGCCCGGGATGTAAGGAAGAAAGAAACAGGCAGCGGAATAGGGAAAGGCGACAAGCAAGACAGATGCAAAGGAAAGTTGTTAAAGAGACAACAAAGCCGGCAAAGAAGCCAAAGAGGGCACAGGGGATGCTGACGCAGGATGCCATAGAAGCCAGAGAGAGCGATATGACCTATGGACAGTGGATGGCGCAGAAGTACAAAGAGGACATGAAAAGGCAGTCATGCAGCAGGCGATAGAAATTATAAAATCAGTTGGTGACAAATTGTCACCGGTTGGAACTAAAATAGTAGGAGGGTAGAGGATGCCGGATAAGAACTATGAAAAAGTATGCGGGATCAGCAGAAAAATAGATGCAGCAGTTGCGGAGGAATTGGCCATATCCATAACACAGGGAATGTCCTACGAGATGATAGAAGCAAAAAGAGGAGCGATTCCAACAAGTAAGTCGAATTTCTACCGGAGCAGAAGAAAAGTAAAGAAAATATTGGAAAATGAGAAGTGAAACTTAGAGGCATTGTATTTATCAGCAAGTGATGAATATGATGCTTTTTAATTTGGCACAAAAAATATAAGCACCTAATTTATAATAATGCTATCGGAGAAAGTGTAAGTCTTCGTATTTTGCCAAGAGAGGAAGTGATTAGTTGGCGGCGAAGAAAAATCCACTAGCAGATAAGGCATATGAATTGTATAGGAATGGCACAAAGTTGGTGGATATTGCTGACCAACTTGGAAAGCCAGAGGGGACAATCAGAAGATGGAAGAATACATATAACTGGGATAGCGAACGTTCGGATTCCAAAGCGAACGAAAGCGAACGTTCGGAAAAGAAAAAAAGGACGGTTCAAATTGTAGCAGATGAAGGCACAAAAGAAACACTGGAAAATGCTGATTTGACCGCTGAACAACAGATGTTTTGTATATATTACAGCAAGTCATTCAACGCGACACAGAGTTATCAGAAAGCCTATGGATGCAAATATGAAACGGCAATGGTCAATGGTTGTAAATTGCTAAGAATTACTAAGATAAAAAAAGAAATTGAAAGGCTGAAAGAAATAAAGCGCCAGCAGATACTCGTAGGCGAGGAAGATATCGTGGAATTGCAGATGCGAATAGCCTTCGGAGATATAGGGGATGTCGTAGAATTTGGAACAAGAGAAGTCGATACCGGAGAAAGCACGGAAACGATCAATTATCTGCATGCAAGACCATCTGGATGTGTAGATACACAGTTGATCCGCAGCATCACAGAGGGACGAAGCGGCCTGAATGTAATCATGAAAGACGAACAGAAAGCCATTGATTGGCTGACGAAGTTCTTTGAAATGAATCCGGACGATAAGCACCGGAAAGAATTTGATAAGCGTAAATTGGAACTGGATCTTATACGATTAGAGACGCAGACAAAGGATAAGGCAGAGGAAGATGCAGCAGAACAGGATAATTTCTTAGATGCACTGAATGCATCAGCCAAGGAAGTGTGGTCGGATGGTTGATTGGACAGAATTTGATCGGAGAGTGGCAAAAGTAAAAGACAATGTAATGAACAATGCGGCCAAGATGGTAAAGAAGTATCATCAGGGCGGCTTTGAATTTAGACCATTTTCTGAGAAGCAGAAGAAGGTGCTTACCTGGTGGTGCAACGCATCGCCGGAAAAGGATAAAGATGGCATCATAGCAGATGGAGCGATCAGATCCGGTAAGACCTTGAGTATGTCCCTTAGTTTTGTACTGTGGGCTATGAGCACATTCAACCAACAGAACCTAGGCATGGCAGGAAAGACAATAGGCTCATTCAGAAGAAACGTCTTGTTCTGGCTAAAACTCATGTTAAAGAGTAGAGGGTATAGAGTTGTAGATCATCGCTCAGACAATATGGTGGAGATATCGAAGGGAGATAGGATCAACTTCTTTTATATCTTTGGTGGAAAGGATGAGAGATCGCAGGACCTGATACAGGGTATTACATTGGCAGGGATGTTCTTTGATGAGGTTGCCCTGATGCCGGAGTCTTTTGTCAATCAGGCAACAGGACGATGTTCTGTGGATGGCTCCAAGTTTTGGTTTAACTGTAACCCGGATTCTCCAAGCCATTGGTTCAAGGTCAACTGGATCGACAGAGCGATAGAAAAGAATTTGCTCTATTTACACTTTACCATGGACGATAATCTGTCGCTTTCGGAAAAGGTCAAGGCAAGATACCGATCAATGTATAGCGGAGTGTTCTATGATCGTTTTATCCTTGGTATGTGGGTAATTGCCGAGGGATTGGTCTATGGCATGTTCGACCGGGAAAAGAATGTATTTCATGGACAGATAGAATATAGCAATCAGGCATCCTACTATCTGTCTATCGATTACGGAACCATGAACCCATTTGCAGTAGGACTTATGGAACTGCACAAGAGCGGTCGCGTCAGAATGCTTCGTGAGGGGCATTATTCCGGAAGGGAGCAAGGGATCACGCTGGATAACGAGGCATATTACAAGATGATACAGGAAATTGCCGAGGGATTTCCAATAACGTCTATCGTTATAGATCCATCAGCGGCAGCGATGAAAGCGACGATTCGCAAGTACGGAGAGTTTACCTGTACTGATGGAAATAATGACGTTCTGAACGGAATACAGGAAGTGACCAAGTATTTAAATTTGGGAATGTTGCAGATACATGAATCATGTGTGGAGACAGAGAAAGAATTTGGTACATATGCGTGGAATGAAAAGGCAGTAGGCGAGGATAGAGTCATCAAGGAGTACGATCACCATATGGATTTGATCAGGTACTTCATTTATACAGTAGCACGTAGATATAACAGAGGATTGATTTAGGAGGTAGAAAATGGGAATCATGTCAGCAATTAAGGAATGGTGGAGCAGAATGTTCGTATCAGAAGCGGAAGCGCAGTTTCAGGTGGCAGGGATTACATCGGGAGATATGCAGAAAGCAATAAAGAACTGGATGCTGATCTATCAGGGGGAACCGGGATGGATAGATCCAGAGGAGGGAATCCGTACAATTAAGTTTGCAAAGTTCGTATGCGGAGAGATAGCGCGTCTTGCCACACTAGCGATCGATGTCAATTTTGATGGAGCCAGAAAAGATTATATGCAGGACTTCTGGGACCATTCAGTACATGATCACATCCGAAAATGGACGGAAACCATGTGCGCATGTGGAACGGTTGTTTTGAAACCTAACGGTACAGGTGTCGATGTGGTCACACCAGATAAGTTTGAAATCACAAGCCTAGATGGAAACCGAAATATTACAGGCATGATCTTTCAGGATTATTACCAGGAGGGGAAAGATTATTACACAAAATTGGAATATCACAGATTTTTTACAGCGAATGTCAGAATGCCAGATGCAGAGGAATATACAGAGACAACCTACTACTCCATCTCTAACCGGGCATTTATTTCTAGGAATGCAGGCGAGTTGGGAAAGCCGATTGATCTGAATCTGACGAACTGGTCGGCGCTTCAGCCAGATGTGCATATCACAAAAAAGAACGGTGATAAGATCAACTCCATGCTCTTTGGAGTGTTTCGTATGCCGTCTGTAAATGACATAGACCAAAGCAGTCCGCTGGGGGTGTCAGCCTTTGCTGATGCTGTGGAGGAACTAAGGGATCTTGATGTTGCATACAGCAGAAATGCGGAGGAGATCTTTGAGAGCCGCAGAATGGTTATGGTTGATGATAGGCTTGTCGCAAAGCCGGCATATCGTGATGAAAAAGGAAATGTAATCCGGCCAGAAGTTAAGTTGCCGAAGTTCTTTAAGGCGATAGCCGGACTGGACAGTAGTGAAGCATATCACGAGGTAAATCCTACACTGAACACGGAGATGAGAAAGAGCGGCATCAACCAGTGCTTGTCCTTGGTTGGTGTAAAGTGTGGCTTTTCCAATGGCTATTTTGTCATCGATGAAAAAACAGGCATGGTAACAGCAACACAGGTGGAGTCCGATGATAGGCGTACAATCCAGTTGATCAAGGATGTACGCGATGCCATGCAGAATTGTTTAGATGATCTTTTTTATGCGCAGTCAGTGTTTGCCGATCTGTATAACCTTGCACCGGCAGGAGATTACGAGGCAACATATGACTTCGGAGACATTACATACAACGAGGAAGAGGATAGGGCGCGCAATCTGACGCTTGCGAATGCCGGATACATTCCAAAGTGGCAGTATTTGGTCAGATTTGAGGGATATTCCGAAGAAGAAGCACGTGCAGCAGTGGAGGAAGCAAGCGGAAAAGAGGAAAATGGCTTATTCAAGGAGGAATAGGTTAGATGAAGTACAACAAGATTGTCGGAGGCATCACGATACAGATAGACGCAAAACGCATAGATGCTAATATTCGTGAGGCACAGAAGAAACTGAATATGCAAGTGGTGGCCGACTGTGATGAATACATCCCCATGCAGCAGGGAGCATTGCGTGGAAGTGTCAACTATCCAAAGGGAATCTATGGGGACGAAATTTCATGGAATACGCCCTATGCACATTATCAGTACATGGGAGAACTGTACCTGACAGAAAATGGAAGTTCCTGGGCGCATAAGTATGAGAAGAAATATCCAACCGGTCAGCCATTGACCTATCATACACCGGGAACGGATGCCAGATGGTTTGAAAGAGCCAAGGAGGTACACAAGAATGAGTGGATCAAATTGGTCAAGAGAGAAGTAGGGAAGAACTAATGTTAAGTCCAGAGTATTTTTACGGAAAGTCGGATAAGTTAATAGAGATGTATCAGAATCTGGAGGACTGGATCATACAGGACATTGCTAATCGCCTGATGAAAGCCGGGGAGATATCCGGAACTGTGGATAGGGAAGTATGGAAACTTCAGCAGATGGGCTTGCACAATGAAGAAATTGTAAGCCGTGTGGCGAAACTGTCTAAAATGAGCCATGCAGAGATACGCAGATTACTCAAAGACAGCGTGATGACATCTTTTTCTGATGATGCAGATGTACTGCAAAGGTATGGAGAGGTACAGCCTCCAAACATTTATGAGGCGGCACTTATGGCGGCAAATGCGGAGATGCTCAAAGTGAGCGGAGAACTGGATAATCTGACCAGGACAACCATGCAGCAGTCGCAGAAGGATTTGCTAAATTTACTAAATGAAGTGGACTATAGAGTGGCATCAGGCCTACAGTCCTATTCCAGTGCTGTATGTGAGGTCCTGGATCGATATGCTAAAGGCGGCGTCATAATCGATTATCCAACCGGAGCAAGGAGAACACTGGAAGCCGCCGTGAGGTGCTGTGTAGTGACCTCATTGAATCAGACAGCGGCGCAGGTGACCAACCAGTACATAGTAGAGGGCGGTATAGAATATGTCCTTGTATCCGCGCATATGGGAGCGAGACATAACGAACAG